>Ga0123356_10001248_pt1 | contig 28200 bp, 23 predicted proteins | sample TergutEmb28metaG_2_FD_92546 | JGI IMG/M metagenome (GOLD analysis project Ga0123356, IMG submission 92546) | Embiratermes neotenicus P3 segment gut microbial communities from Petit-Saut dam, French Guiana - Emb289 P3 | ecosystem: Host-associated > Arthropoda: Insects > Digestive system > Gut ...
ACCGCCTGATTTGGCAAATTACTCCGTACGGGCGATAGCGGTCAGCGGGCCGGACAAATTCGGAACCGCGAAGAGCAGGGTGTCGGTGCGATTGCCTTGATTTTACCTCAATGTTAATTTGAATCAGATGGCGAGACAGGTGTTTTTTTTCAGAAATTATTTGAGGGGTGGACCGCACCTAATATATATTTATATGCTATGTATCACCATAATGGAGCAGAGATATGAAAAGAGCTGTAGCGTTGTTGTTGGTGCTTTTACTTTGTACAGCGGCTTTCGCCAAATTGCCTCCGATTGCTGTGTATGTGACCGGCGACCTCAACGATCGTGAAAAACAGGCGTTAGAAACGGAAATACTTAACGCGCTTGTGAAGAGTGAACGGTTCTCGATGGGTTCAACCACGTTTACGGCGGGAATATTGAGAGAGCAGGCTGCGCAGAACAGCGAAATTACAGATGAGACTCAAATCCGTCGATTGGGAAAGCAACTGGGCGCAGAGTATATATGCATCGTGGATGTGGTAGCGGCGTTCGGCTCAAATCAGGTAGCAGCCCGCATACTTAACATCGAGACAACTGAAATTGAGACATCCGGGAGAGCGTCCGGTGATTTGAGCAGTATGCAGGATCTTGAAATGCTTTCCACTAATCTTATTCGCGATCTGGGCTTTACAACATTGAGCTCGAAGGCGGCATCGGCACAAGCGGCACCGGTTCAGATACATCAAGCACCCGCGGCTGAACCCGCTCTCTCCGATGAAACCGCTCCCAAAGGGCCGGTTAAGGCTGCCGTCTACATAACAGGCAACCCGGGGGGCAAGATACTCTCGGGACCCATCACCGGTGCGTTGCAAAAGAGCGGCATTTATGCCGGGATTGAGAGTATCGACAAGTACGCGGCCGGTGCTACCGGTGACGGGCAAATCAGCAGCGCAGGGGCGCAAGCCGGTGTACACTACGTTTTTGTGGTCGACATAGCCGCATCGATATCCGTTCGTATCGTCGACGTGGGAACCGGGACAACATTGGAGAAGACTTCGATAGACGGCAAGGTATCGGCGGTTAATGCCGCGGCTATCGCGAAAAAAATCGTCGATTTCATACTGAAATCAGGCCCCAAACCTGAACCGGGGGCGCAGGCGGCATATGCTCAAACGACGGAAAATGCAAGTATTCCAACACCGACGGTACGGAACTTTACGAGGGGACAGCGATGGGGAACCGGCCTCTTGAACTATCTTCTTCCGGGAGTAGGTTCCGCAACTATTATGAACGATTGGATAGGCACGGGAGTACATTTAGGCCTAGCAGTCCCCGCCTATATTTGCCTTTTCAGCGGCTTGGAGGAAGCTAGAGGAGAAGATGGGCAGATTACTGAGCCAACCACTCTTTATTGGGTAGGGCTTGGCCTGTTTATGGGTAGCCTTGGTTGGAATATCTTTCGTTCCACAACCTACAAAAAACCAGCATCCAAAACAGCAACCATCACCCCGCTTCAAGGCCTCAATCTCGCTGTCTTCCCCGACAAAGACGGCAACCTGAAGACCTACGCGATGTACAAAATGGAGTTCTAAGAACGGTTAGTCCGGGTACGCGGGAGGAGATGATAGAACTTTTTGCGAAAGGGGTAGACAACATGATTTTCACGCAATTTAATATTGATGAAGCCAGAGAAGTCTGGAAGGAAGAGGCTCATGAAGTTGGTATAGAAGAGGGTAGAAAAGTGGGTAGAGAAGAGGAACGGCAGAAAAATGCCAAAGCCATGAAAATCAAAGGCATAGATGCTGCCACCATATCCGAAATCACCGGATATTCCGTAGACGATATCTTGCGTCTCTGACAACACCGGCATTTGTTACAGCGTAAAGTTCTGCCCCAGGTAGATTTTGCGCGCCTCGGGGTCGTTTGCGAGCTCTTCGGCTGTTCCCGATTTCAGTATTTTGCCCTCGCACATGATGTACGCGCGGTCGGTGATGCGCAGGGTTTCGCGGACGTTGTGGTCGGTTATCAGCACGCCGTAGCCCTTGTCTTTGAGCTGGTGGACGATGCTCTGGATGTCTTCCACGGCTATGGGATCGACGCCGGCGAAGGGTTCGTCCAACAGTATGAAGTCCGGGTTGATTGCCAGCGTCCGCGCGATTTCTACGCGGCGGCGCTCGCCTCCGGAGAGCATGTACCCGAGGCTGCGCTCCAAGTGCCCCACGTTGAGCTCCGCCAGCAGTTCCCGCATCCGCATCTTGCGCTGCCGGGCGCTCATACGCTGATACTCCAATACCGCCATGACGTTGTCGGCCACCGACAGCTTGCGGAAAATCGACGCCTCCTGCGGCAGGTAGCCTATCCCCATGCGCGCGCGGCGGTACATCGGCTTGCGCGAGATGTTCTTGTTATCGAGGAAGATTTTGCCCTTGTTCGCCCTGACTAACCCGACTATCATATAGAAGGAGGTCGTCTTCCCCGCGCCGTTGGGGCCCAGAAGCCCGACTATCTCGCCCTGCCTGACGTTTATGGACGCGCCGTTCACTACGTAGCGCTTGTTGTATATCTTAACAAGGCCGTCGGTACGGATTTCGCGGATAACGCGGCCGCCCTTGCCCTCGGGCGCCGGGGCGGTGCTGACGGGAGGATTTGCCGTGATTGTCGGTTCGTTGTCCATATATACCTAAAATACAATATGGCAGGCGGCGGCAAATAAAATTTTTGCATGGGATTTTGTGCCTGATATATATTATAGGTATAAATTATCTCACCCGGCGCCGTTTTGCGCGGGGTTGACGGGCTGCATACGGTGCGGAGGAGCGGGAGATTGAAGACTGTTTTTGTCATCGACGATAATGATACCAACCTGATGGCCGCGAAGGCCGCGTTAGACGGCGTCTACAAGACATACGCCATGCCGTCGGCGGAGCGCATGTTCAAGCTGGCCGAGAAGATCATGCCCGATTTGGTCCTTTTAGACATCGACATGCCGCTTATGGACGGTTTTCAGGCGATGGAGGTAATGAAGAGGGACCAGCGGCTCAGGACGGTCCCCGTTATTTTTCTTACCGCCAAGAGCGACACGGCCTCCGAGATACGTGGTTTCGAGATGGGCGCGCTCGACTTCATCAACAAGCCTTTTTCGCAGCCGGTGCTTGTCCGGCGGATCACCACGCACATAGAGACCGACAGGATGATAAAGGAGAGCCGGCAGGCCATCCGCAACATCCACAACGCCACCATCAGCGTCATCGCCGACATGGTGGAGAGCCGCGACAAGATCACCGGCGGGCACATCGAGCGCACGCAGCAGTACCTTGAAATACTCGTGAACGAGTTTCTCCGCTCCGGAACCTACAAAACAGTAATATCGGGCTGGGACCTGAGCGTACTGTTGCCGTCGGCGCAGCTGCACGACGTGGGCAAAATCGCCATCTCAGACGTCATACTCAACAAGCCGGGGAAGCTTACGGGCGAGGAGTTCGAGCTCATCAAGACGCACTGCGCCGAGGGCGAGTACATCATAAACCGGATCATCGGCAAGACGAAGGACGACGGCTTCCTGCGCCACGCCACGATGTTCGCGGGCTACCACCACGAGAAGTGGAACGGCAAAGGCTACCCGCGGGGCCTGACGGGCGAGGCAATCCCGCTCGAAGGGCGGATCATGGCCGTCGCGGACGTCTACGACGCGCTGGTCTCGGAGCGCCCGTACAAAAAGCCATTTACGCACAAACAGGCGGTGGAGATAATAAGCAACGACAGCGGCACCCACTTCGACCCGAAGATCGTAGAGGCGTTTTTGAGCACAGAGGCACAGTTCAGGGAAGAGTCGGAGAGCCGCCTCAGCCCGCACATATAAACCTGAAACCCGCGGCGATGCTGCACCCCGAATGGGCCGCGCAGGCCTCTAATTTTTTGTCTTACGGGAAATAAATCCCCTTGGCGTTGCCCCTGACCCGTATCCTTTGCGGCCTGCCCTGCGTGAACGTGACGATGATAAGGTCTCCCCCGGCGATGTTGCACCCTCCGCCGTCGTCTTCGTCTACGAAGTATGTGCTCTTTGCGTTGCCGCGTACGAGGGCGCGCTCTATTTTGCCCTCTTCGCAGAACGCAAGCGTCATTCGCAGCCCCGACACCTCGTTTGTGCGCGCCGAGTCGCCGACTGTGAAGCTCCTGCTCAGTACGTTTCCGAACGCCCTCATCATATTGATTTTCCCCGCCTCGCTCATCGCCACCCGCAGGCTGTCGCTCCAAATATGCGTTATGGCAGAGTCTCTCTCCGACGACTGGTTCCACTCCGAGCTGCGGCCGTGGGCCTTGCCGAAGGCTTTTATTCCGCTTATCTTGCCGGTTTCGAACATGGATACGTGCAGGCTGTCGCTCGATATGTCCGTTGATGTCATATTCCCCGACGCGGCGGTGGTTTCCTTGTAGTTGCCCTGCGCGCTGCCGAAGGCCTTCATCCCGCTTACCTTGCCGGTCTCGAACATCAGCATGTGCAGGCTGTCGCTTGTTATGTTTGTTACCGTGGTGTTCCCGGACTCGGCCCTGACCTCCGAAAAGTCACCGCGCGCGCTGCCGAAGGCCTTGATGGCGTTTATCTTGCCGTCCTCGAACATCGTAAGAGAGAGGCTGTCGCTCCAAACGTTCGTTACGGTTGTATCTGAGGACGACTCGCTGACATCCGAGTAGAAGCCGTGTGTGTTGCCCATTACGCTTGCGCTCTCCAACGATTTTTCACCGAAGAACAAGTCGACCGAGTCGCCGACGACCCTGTGTTTTTCGTAGTTGATAACGGGTTTTATACGCAGCAGCGCCATGTTGTCATCTACGAAGTACAGGCCCTTTCTGCCGGTGGCGGTAAGGCTGCCCCTTACTATTTTCACGTCTTCGGTAACAGTGGCTATTTTGAGCGAGTCGTTGTAAACCATGACCCTGCCGCTTATAAAGAGGGTGTCTGTGTCGGAGGTGTCGGCCCTTGTAAGCACCGGGTTGCCCGTCAGCTTACACTCCTTTTTATTGAGCGAATACTCCGCAACACTCCCGCGCATAAATGTTATTTGGGCGGAGTCGACGTAGCGAACGTTGCCTGCTGCGGTGAGGATCTCTTTGTCGCGTATGAAGCGCAGCTGGTTGCACGTCAACACCTGCCCCCTCTGCTCCGCCTTCACGTTGCTGCTGAAATTGACTATCCCATCCGCCCTGTGCCACGTTGCGTAGTCCGCCGACAGGCGGAGGTCGTCGAAGAGGAATACGACGTTGCCGTAGAGGTGGCTGATGAAGTCGCCGGTTGAGCTCTCGTATACGTTTTCATTTCTGTCGGCGTGTTGAAGAATGAGCGCGCCGTCCGTCTCCGCGAAAACGCGCAGGCAGCACAGCAGGGTAAGAGCCGCGACGATACGCCTACTTGAAAAAGTCACCGTCTTCCTCCTCTACCCTGCGCCTGAAATCAGGGAACTTCCCCTCAACGTTGGAGTTGAACGAAAAGCGCGAAAAATCGTCTTTCGCGTTGAGCCCCTTGCCCCGCAGGATATCGCCCTTGGGGGTCTCAACCTGTACAAGCGTATCGGAAGTAACTAACTGCGCGTTCTTGAACCATTTCAGCCGCTCGCTCTTCACGACCATGCTGTCCTGATTCTTAATGTATACGCTGCCCCACAGGTCAAGAGACTCCATCTTCGCGTCGCTCCTGCCGGAGTCTGAGACGACGCGCGTAGACGGGTTGCCGAGCGAGTCGTATATGACAATGCGCACCGGGGCGACCAGCAGGCTCCCGGTGTCTGACAGCGGCCTGCTCATGTACTCGGCATCAAGCCGCCAGCGCTTGACACCGTGCTCGTAAAAGTGCATCGTCGCGTCGGTAAACGCCTGATGCGGCTCGGTAATGACGCTTGAAGCGACCGGGATGGTGTCTTTGGGAGGGGCGCACCCAAACGCCAAAAACATAATCACAAGCGATATCACGAGAGGGATGTTTCTCATTTGTCAACTCCGTCCGGTTTCGGAGGTTTCGTCTTCCACCGCTCGTGCATCCACACCCACTGCTCAGGGAATTTGCGGATGTGGCTACTGATGATGTCGTTTATCTGCCGGATGACTGATACCAGATCCGCTTCGAAATCACCACTCTTTGTATACGTTAATTGCGGGCTGATGAACACATGGTGTTTATCGCCGTCGAGCCGCGCGGCGAGGGATACGATAATCGGTATGTCGAATTTCATGGCAAAGCGTACTGCGCTGCTCGGTGTAAACGCGGGGTGCCCCAAAAAGTCCGCGAACACGCCCTCGACCTTTGTGTCCTGATCTATCAGCGCGCCCATCATCTTGCCCTGACGCAGCATCCGCACGATTTTTCTGCTGTCCTCAGACCTGTCGATGTATTCGACGCCGGGCCCGCTCCGCATTTTTCTGACGGCCTCGTCCACAGCCGGATTTTTAAACGCCCGCCCGACAACAATACCGTTGAACCCCTTGCGTGCGAAGAAGTGCAGCAGCATCTCAAAACATCCGGCGTGCGCGGTGATGAGCACCGCACCCTTGCCGCCCTCCCTGGCCGCGGCCATGCTGTCCAAACTGTCGTGCGAAATCGTCTGGTTGAACTTCTTGGCGCGCATCGTGTCCAGGTGGAGCGCGTCAAAAAGATTTTTTCCGAGCATGCTGAAAACAGCTTTGGATGTAGCGCGAATTTTCCTCTCGCTCCACTCTTTCCCAAAGACAAACCGCAAGTTTTTGACCGTCCGCTTTCGGTCTTTTGCCAAAAGATAGTAGCACACCGTCCCCACGGCAGAGAACAGCGCAAGCCCGATCCTGCGCGGAATAACTTTCCCAAGCGCAAAACCGAGCCTTGCGGCCCACCCCAGCAAAAAATGCCGGAACTTTTTAGGAAATATTTTTTTCATCAGGCCCACGATATCAACCACCGGATGAAGTTTTTTCAACGCCAATCAACACATCAAGGCCCTCAACCTCAACACTCTCCGCGCCCTTGATATTTGCCCCCGCTTCGTGCCTGATATCAACGGCCAGCGTCTCCGAACAGACGTAATCGCGGAACTCGTCAAGCGCCTCTTTGATTTCCGGAGGACACGCGCAATGGATGACGATTCTGTCGGTTACGTTCAACCCCGTATCCTTGCGGCGGTTCTGCACGCGGTTGACGAACTCGCGCGCCATGCACTCTTTCTTTAATTCAGGGGTGATGGTGACTTCAAGGCCAACCGTCAGATCGCCCTCGGTCTCAACCTCAAAACCCTCGCGCTTGACGCGGCGGATTTCGATGTCGCCGTATGTCAATGATGTACCGAGAACATCAATCGCTCCCCCGCTTTCGAGGTTTTTAATGTCGGCGGCGGTAAATTTTTCGATGGCCTCCGACGCCTCTTTCATCCTCGGCCCGAGGAGTTTTCCCAATTTCTTAAAATTAGGTTTGGCGGATATGCTGACTACGCGCTCTTCCTCGGAATCGAAGATTACTTTTTTGACGTTCAGCTCATCCTTGATGAGCTCCTCCATATCCATTATCAGCTCAATCTTCTTCCGGTCGGCCAGTACCACGGTAAACTCGCTCAGCGGCTGGCGCGTCTTGATGGTAAACCGGCTGCGAAGCGCGCGGCCCATTGTTACGGCCTGGCGTATCAACTGCATCTTCAATTCGAGCGGCTCGTCGATGGCATCGTCAAGCGCGGACGGGTATGGCGCCAAATGCACGCTTGACGGCTCGCCGCTGAGCTTGCCGTTGACCAAGTTCCTGTATATCGCCTCGGTGACAAACGGCAGAAACGGCGCCATCACCTTCGAGAACTGTACGAGGACATAGTAGAGCGTCCCGTACGCCACATCCTTGTCGCTGTCGTTCTCGCTCTTCCAGAAGCGGCGGCGGCTGCGGCGGATATACCAGTTGGTCAGGTTGTCGATGAAGTTTACAAGGTGCGGGACAACCTTGTACAGGTTATACAACTCCATCTCTTTGTTGACGGAAGCGATAACGTCGTTAAGCAGCGATATTATCCACCTGTCAAGCTCCGTCCCGCCGGTCGGGGGTTGGATGCCGGATGGCTTCCACCCGTCAACATTCGCATACGTAACAAAAAACGAATACGCGTTCCAAAACGGCAATAACACCGCCCGCGACATCTCCATAACGCCCTTTTCAGAAAACCGCAAATCCTCTGCCTTGACAGCAGGTGAATTTATCAAAAACAAACGTAACGCATCCGCCCCGAGTTGATTCAACACATCCTCAGGCGGCGCATAATTACGCAGGCGCTTTGATAATTTCTTCCCGTCCTCCGCCAAAATAATGCCGTTGACGATAACGTTCTTGAACGCGGGCTTGGAAAACAGCGCGCCCGCCAGAACCGTCAGCGTATAAAACCAACCGCGTGTCTGATCCAACCCCTCCGCGATAAAATCAGCAGGGAAATTTCTCTCAAACACCTCTTTGTTTTCAAACGGATAGTGCTGCTGCGCGTAAGGCATAGACCCCGACTCAAACCAGCAGTCAAGCACCTCGGTAGTCCGCTTCATCAACATGCCGCACTTCGGGCACTTCGCCTCCAACTCGTCGACAATGTGGCGATGGATATCGACGGGGCTGATTTCAACGCCCTTGAGCCTCTGCGCCCAGGCCGGGTCAATCCCCGCGTCCGACAGCCTCTTTGCCGCGTCGTCCGTTTTCAAGCTCTCCTGCACACTGCGCGCGGTTTTTGCGTGGGCCTCTTTGCCTGATGATTTATCACCATTACCCACAAGCGCATGCAGCTCTTCAAGCCCGCCGACACATTCGGTATGCCCGCAATCACACAGCCACACGGGGATAGGCGTCCCCCAGTACCTGTTCCTCGAAATATTCCAGTCCGGCGCGCTCTCAAGCCCCTTGCCGAAGCGGCCGTTCTGCAAATGTGACGGCACCCAGTGGATTTGCTGATTGTTTTCAAGCATATTCGCTTTAAGCGGCTCGATCTTCATGAACCACGTCGTTATCGCTTTGTAAATCAAAGCGGTATCGCAGCGATAGCAGTGCGGGTAGCGGTGGATGATTGCCGTTTTGTGGAACATCCTGCCATCAGATTTTATCCGGCGAATGATTTCGTCATCGGCGGTATAGACGAGCTTGCCTTTCCAGTCGGGGACTTCGTCAGTAAATTTCCCCTCATCATCAACAGGACAAACTATCGACAGGCCCAATTTTTGACCGACCTGAAAGTCGTCCTCACCAAAAGCGGGCGCGATGTGGACTATCCCCGTACCGTCTTCGGTCGACACAAAGTTCGCGGCGGTAACGGCGAAGTATTTTGGATCCCTGCCCTTGAAAAAATCAAACATCGGCACGTAGCGCAGCCCGACAAGGTCGGCGCCGTTCAGCTCCTGGATGATTTCAACGGCTGACACATCCTTGTAGTACGCGCCTAACCGCTCTTTGGCCATGATGTAGGTGTTATCGCCGTCCTTAATCTTGACATACGCGATTTTTTCCCCTACCGCAAGCGCCACGTTGGACGGTAGCGTCCACGGCGTCGTTGTCCACACCAGTATCTTTGTTGACGGGTCGTCAACCAACGGGAACGATACGGTGATGGAGGGCCCGCTGATCTCTTTATACCCCTCGTTCACCTCAAAATTCGAAAGCGGCGTCGCGCAGCGCGGGCAGTACGGCTGGACGCGGAACCCTCTGTATATCAGCCCCTTGTCCCACATCTGCCTGAACACCCACCAGATGCTCTCCATGTACGGCGGGTCCATCGTACGGTACTGGTTGACAAAATCAACCCAGCGCCCCATCCTGTTGACGACAGTTTCCCACTGTCCGGTATAGCGCAGTACAATTGAGCGGCACGCCTCATTGAACAGATGGATGCCGAGTTTTTCGATGTCGCGCTTACCCGACACCTTGAACTCCTTCTCCATCTCGTTCTCTACCGGCAGCCCGTGGCAGTCCCAGCCGAACCTTCTGTCAACGTGGTGCCCGCGCATCGTCCAATATCTTGGAATAATATCTTTGAGCGTTCCCGCAAGTAAATGGCCGTAGTGCGGCAGCCCCGTCGCGAACGGCGGGCCGTCGTAAAATACAAACGCTTTCTTCCCGGCGGTCGATTCAAGCGACGCCTGAAAGGTTTTCTCTTTTTCCCATACGTCAAGCACACCGCGCTCTATCTCGGGGAATCGTATCTGCGAGTTGACAGGTTCAAACAGTTCTTCCGGTTTCATCATAGCGCCTGCATAACCTTTTCGATCAGTTTCACGAGCGACGGCTCGGCCTTTGCGGCGGCCGCGAGTATCTTGTCGAGCGTAGCCGGCTCTAACGCGTCGGGCAGGCAGGAATCTGTAATGACTGATATGCCAAGCACTTTAAGCCCTGCATGAACCGCCGCAATAACCTCGGGGACGGTGCTCATGCCGATAACATCCGCGCCCAATATCTTCAACATCCTGTACTCCGCACGCGTTTCAAGTGACGGCCCTGTCATCGAGGCGTATACGCCGCGCTCAAGCCGTATCTTGTTCTCCTGCGCAATCTTCATCGCGAGGTCGATCAACTCATTGGAGTACGGCTCCGACATGTCGGGAAAGCGCGAGCCTACGCGGGGGTCGTTAGGGCCGATGAGCGGATTGCCCGGCAGCAGGTTGATGTGGTCGGTAATCGCCATGATCGTGCCCGGCGGGAAGAGCGGATTGATGCCGCCGCAGGCGTTCGACACGATGACGGTCTCCACGCCCATAAACTTCATCACGCGCACCGGGAAAACTATCTGCTGCATGGAGTAGCCCTCGTAAAAATGGAACCGCCCCTGCATCGCCATCACCGGCTTGCCGGATATCGTGCCCATGAGCAGTTTGCCCGCGTGCGACTCTACGGTTGACGTGGGGAAGTGCGGGATCTCCTCATACCCGATGGCAGTCTCAACCTTGATGCTGTCGGCAAGCTTCCCAAGGCCCGTGCCGAGGATTATGCCGAACTTCGGCTGTACGGATGTTTTGCTTCTTATGAACTTCTCCGCTTCCTGAATCATTTCGAACAGCTCTGCCATTTGTAAACCCTCCAAATATTTACGTTTGTATTAATTTTACATTAATATTGATATCAACATCAACAAACCGGCGGCTTTGCAGCAGCAGTTGCTACCCGATGATAACCGGCTGCGGCGGCACATCGTCGATAGTGTCGTCGTCGGCCGCGAACCCGCCCTTCATCATTACGCTCCTCTGCGGCTTCGCCTGCTGCTGACGGCTTTGGCTGTGCGGCTCCTGACGGTGCTTCTGCTCAGGCTGGTCCTGCCTGCCGTCGTCGCCGCGCAGGTCGCCGCTTATCACTTCCAAAAGGTCAAGCTGCGTCTTGAGCATCGACTTGAAGCGCGCCAAAAAGCTGTCGCGCTGGTTGCGGATGGCGATAACCTCGTTGTCGAGCCTGTTGACACGCTGCCGCGCCTCGGCCTCGTAACGCTCGGCGCGCGCTTCCGCGTCATTAATAATCAGCTCCGCCTCTTTCTGCGCGTTAGCCTTCGCGAGGTCGGTAGACTTCTGCGCGGTAATGAGCGTCTCGTTGAGCACCTGCTCGATGTTCGTGTACTTCGAGAGCTGCTGCTCAAGATGCTTCACCTGCGTCGCGTAGGCGTCGTTCTGGCGTATGAGCGCCGCAAACTCCTCGGATATGTGCAGCAAAAAAGCGTTCACCTCGTCCGGGTCGAAACCGCGGCGCAGCCAGACGCGGGGGAACGGTTGCTTCTTGATGTCAAGAGGCGTAATAGCCATTTGTTAACCCTCTCTTTTTCCTTATGTAAAATAAATTTTCTATCGCTCACCAACAAGAACAGTCCCTACGCGAACCATCGTCGCGCCCTCCTCAATCGCCCACTCAAAATCGCCGCTCATGCCCATCGACAACTCCGGCGCATTGATACCGGCGCAACATCTTTGGGATAGTTCCCGGAGCAGCGAAAACGCGCCTCTGACAGCCCGCTCATCCCCACCGAGCGGGCCGATTGTCATCAACCCACGTAATTCCAACGCGTTACTGCCTGCAACGAGGTCGCATATCCGTTGACACTCGTCGGGACTGCACCCGGATTTGGACTCCTCGCCTGACGTGTTGACCTCGACGAGGATGTTTTTTTTCCCCGACGCCGACAAGGCAGGCGGCAGGTTGCCGCCCCTACAAGTATCGTTACCGGAGGATGGCGGCAGATTACCGTTTGTGTTATCCCCGTCATACAACCCCTCCAACCGCCGGACCAGCTTCTCCCGGTCGACCGACTGGATCCACCCGCAAAGCGGCCAAACCTTCCCCGCCTTGTTGGTTTGCAGGTGCCCGATCATGTGCATCGTAAAATCCCCGGACAGCAGGGGGGCCTTGGCCTCAATCTCCTGCACCCGGTTCTCACCGATATCCCGCACCCCGAGGTCAATAAGCGCCTGGACAGTCTCGGCAGGGTGATTCTTGGTCACGGCAATCAGCCGCACAGGCCCCGCAGCCCGCCCCGACCGGGAACAGGCCCGCTCAATCCTCCCCCGCACATCATCTAACCGGCCAGCCAGTTCGCCCATAATATATGAATATATATTATGGCGGGCAGGAGTAAACGGGATTGAAGCAAAAAAACGTCAACCGGCGCAAAGCCCTTTGCCGCTAATACCGCCTATTTCTCCAATGCACGCACAAACTCTTTGGGGATCGGGGCGGTGACGGTCATTGACTTGCCCGTTTTCGGGTGCGGGAACGTCAGTTTGTGGGCGTGGAGGTACAGCCGCTTCGACAGCCCTGTCGACGCGAACACCCTTTCGTCCAAACTCGGGTCCCCGTACCGGCCGTCGCCGAGGACCGGGGACTTCAGGTGGGACATGTGGACGCGGATCTGGTGCGTCTTGCCTGTGTGTATCAGTATCTCTAACCTTGACCGGCCGTTCTGGTACTCGAGGATCCTGTACGTCGTGATCGACTCGGGGCCGTTGTCGGCTACCCGCATCTTCATCCCGCCGCGCTTGCTGTCGTTCCTTGCCATTCCAAGCGTTATCGTCCCCTCGAACTCCGGCGGGCGGTTGTGGCAGACGGCCGCGTACTGCTTTGTGAACTTCCCCTCGCGCATGTTCGCGTGCAGGGCGCGGACCACGCCCTTGTTCTTCGCGAGCAGGATAACGCCGGAGGTGTCGCGGTCCAAACGGTGCATCAGTACCGGGGCTTCCGGCTCCGCGCCGGGCGGCCCGGGCTTCTCTTTCGACAGGATGTAGGCGGTAGCCAGGTCGACAAGGTTGTCGTGGTGGGTGTGCCCGCTGCCGGAGTGGACCACCAAACCCGCCGGCTTGTTGCATATCAGTATCGACGCGTCTTCGTGCAGCACGTTGAAATTGCGGCGGAAAAAGTCGGTTTTTACCAATCCGGACAGCGCGTTAGGGGGCCTCGCTTCGGATTCAAATTCGGATTCGTTGACATCAACCTCCAAAACCTCGCCCTCTTTCAGGCGGTGATCCTGTTTGGCCCTTTTGCCGTCTACGCGCACGGCGCCTTTGCGAATCAGCCCGTAAATGCTCGACAGCCCCATAAGCGGCAGCCGCTTGCGCAGCAGCCTGTCAAGGCGCGAGCCGTCCTCCGATGGTCCCATTGTCAGCTTAATCATCAATACCCGTCATACAACCCGCTAATCGACGCGCCCCTGTTCGTGTACATGATTGCGCGGGCGAACAGCTCCGCTACCGAGATGACCGTCAGCCTGTCGAACTTCTTCTCTTCGGGGATGAAGACCGTGTCGGTTACCACTAACCTGTTCAGCGACGAGTTGTTGAGCCTCTCTGACGCCTTGCCGGACAGCACCGCGTGCACGCAGCAGGCCGATATCTCCTTTACCCCAAGGTGCTCGAGCGCCTTGACGACTTCGAGGATCGACCCGCCGGAGGCGATTTCGTCGTCGAATATGATGGCGCGCTTGCCCTTGACGTCGCCTATGACGTTGTGTATAACCGGGTTTTCGGAGTCGTCGTTGCGGCGCTTGTCCAAAATGGCGAGCGGCAGCCCCAACCGCACCGCATAGGCCCCCGCGCGCTTGGCGCTGCCGGCATCCGGGGCTACTACCACGCAGTTTTCGAGCCCGAGGTCAGTAAAAAACTCGCAAAGCAGCCGCCCCGCCAGCAGGTGGTCTACGGGAACCCGGAAGAAGCCCTGGATCTGCGGCGAGTGGAGGTTCATGGTCATCACGCGGTCGGCGCCGGCGGCCTGCAGCAGGTCAGCCATCAGGCGGGCGGTGATGGAGATGCGCGGCTCGTCCTTCTTGTCGGAACGGACGTACGGGAAGTACGGCACCACGGCTGTAACCCGCTTGGCACTGGCGTGCTTGGCGGCGTCTATCATTATCAGAAGCTCCATAATGCCCTCGCTGACCGGAGCGCACGAAGGCTGCACGATGAACACGTCCTGCCCGCGAACGCTGTCGCAGATCTTGACCTTGATGTTCTCGTTGCTGAACTTCATAATCTCGCACCCGCCCAACTCAACGCCCGCGTGGTCGCAGATGGCCTTGGCTAAGGGGATGTTGGCGTTACCCGAGAATATTTTGAGCGTATTCATCATTTGCGTCCCGTCCTGCCCTTTCATATATGTATGGTACTAATCGTCAACAATCGGCTGATCCCGGCGCTCGTCCCACTCGAAAGCGATGTCCATCATCGAGTCGGTTATGAGCTTGGGCTGAGTTATGGTCTTGGGCTCGAAGTAAAAATCCCCCTCTTCAAGGGCGAGCATCCTGAAAATAGCCTCGCGGCCGATCTGATTTCGGTAAAAACCGTCTACCACCTGCCCCTTGCAGAACGTGAGGTACCCCTTGCGCCGGCCGGAGTAAATGTGCAAAACGCCCTCGCGCTGGCCGATTTCGAGGAATTGGATGGCGTCGAGCAGGGTGGTATGCTTCAAATTGCCCGAAAACGCGAACGTAGTGCCCGACTGCCCCGACCACTCCGCCCCCGAGCGGCGGCGCCTCTCGTTCAGCAGTATGAGCAGGCATGCCAATACCACGCCGCCAGCCAGGCCGGTAACCAGCACCCACACGGGAACCACAATTGAGCCCATAAAGTCCATCGTCGCAACCACCTCTACTATAATATAATTTTTGCGCAAGCCGCAATTGGATTTTTTTTATTTCTCTATCATTTTGGTAGGGATATCGCTATGGAAGGCACGTTTTGCGGGCCGCCGGGGCGGAGGACGGCCTCTCTTTTCCGGAATGCAAAACCAATTTGTCAGCCCGCGCCTTCGTGCGGATAGCCTGCGTAGTCCTTGACGCGGGATATGCTGTCTATGCCCTTGATTTTTTCTATTTGACGGAATATCTGTTTCAGCTGGTTCAGGTTTCTGATTTCGATTTGGAACGACAGGTCGGCCTTGCCGTTGTAGGCTTTCATGCTTCCGCTGGATATGCTTGCGCCGAAGTCTACGAACACCTCGCTGACGTCGTTCAGCAGGCCGCTGCGGTCGGCTCCGGTGATTTTGAGGGAGACGTAGTACTTCTTGTGCTCGCCGTCGTCCCAGTTTACCTCTACCTTGCGCTCTCTGTCGTTTTCGAATATCCCGGCGTATGCGCAGTCGGCCCGGTGCACCGATATTCCGCGGCCCTTGGTCAAAAAGCCTGTTATCCTGTCGCCGGGGATGGGGTTGCAGCACTCGGCGTAGCGCACCATCAGGTTGCTCTTGCCGCCGATGAGGATTCCCGAGGGGCGCTGGCCGGTGAAGTTCCGCATGAACTGCGTCATCATCTGCGTCGGGACGTTTTTCCGCTTTATCTTGCGCGTCGAGAAATACTTCATCACCCGGCTCTCGGTCAGTTCTCCCCTGCCAACCAGTTCATACAGGCGCTCAACATTCAGCAGCCCGAGGTGCTGCAACAGCTCCGGCGCGTGGTCGTTGAAGTCGGAGTTGGCGTGCAGGTTGTCGTAGGCGCGCTGGATGATTTTTTTGCCGAGGTCTATGCTCTCCTGCTTCTCGGCGTTCGACAGCCAGTGGCGGATCGCCGAGCGGGCCTTGGGGGTTTTGGCGTACTTGTGCATGTCGGCCGACGGCGTCTTCGACTCCAAGTGCAGGATCTCTATCGTCTGGCCGCTCTTGAGCTCGGTGCCCACAGGCTCAATGTGGCCGTCTATCTTTGCGCCTATGCAGTGGATCCCGAGGTGCGTGTGCACGGAGAACGCGAAGTCAAGCACCGTGGCGCCCTTGGGCATTGAGATCAGGTTCCCCTTGGGCGTAAAGACGAAAATCTCGTCGTCGAAGAGGTCGACCTTGAAGAACTCGTAGAACTCGGCGGAGTTGGTCAGGTTCTCCTGCCACTCGATGACGTTTTTCAGCCACTCTATCGCCTTGTCGTCGGTGTTGGCCGCCTTGGGTACGGCCGTGGGCAGCCCCTCCTTGTAGAGCCAGTGCGCCGCGATGCCCTCCTCGGCGGTCTTGTTCATCTCCCACGTGCGGATCTGCATCTCTACCGTGTACTTCTCCTGCTTGCCCATAACCGTGGTGTGCAGCGAGCGGTAGCCGTTGGTCTTGGGGACGCCTATGTAATCCTTGAACCGCTCTAAAACCGGCGTCCACATCGAGTGGATTATGCCCAGAACGTAGTAGCAGTCCTTCACGGAGTCTACTATGATTCTTATAGCCAGGATGTCGTAAATCTCCTCGAACGGCTTGTCGCGCTTCTTCATCTTGTTGTAGATGCTGTAAAAGTGCTTGGGGCGGCCCGCTATCGTGGCGTTGATGCCCTCCCTCTCGAGCTGCGACCTGAGGGGGGAGGCGAACGAGTCGATGATCGTCTCGCGCTCAACGCGGCTTGCCACCACCTTGGAGACTATGTCCTTGTACTCGTCGGGGTAGAGGTGCTTGAACGCGAGGTCATCCAACTCCCACTTGATTTTCGCCATGCCGAGCCGCAGCGCGAGCGGTGAGTAGATGTCTAACGTCTCGGTGGCTATCATTTTTATTTTTTCTGGCTCAAGGTATTTGAGCGTGCGCAGGTTGTGCACGCGGTCGGCGAACTTTATGATTATTACGCGCAGGTCCTTGACCATCGACATCAGCATTTTGCGGTAGGTCTCCGCCTGCCGCTCTTCGCGCGTCCTCATCCGCAGCGCCTCGATTTTTGTCACGCCGTCAACCAACAGCGCCACGTCGTCGCCGAACTGTTTCGCCATCTCTTCCATTGTTGTGGGCGTATCTTCGAGGACGTCGTGCAGCAGCCCTGCCGCTATGGTGACGGGGTCTAACTTCTGCTCCGCCAGGATGTACGCGACCGCCACGGGGTGCGCCAGGTACGGCTCGCCCGACTTGCGGCGCTGGTCTTTGTGGGCCTCCCACGCAAACAGGAACGCCTCGCCGATGAGTTCGGTCGCGACGCCCGGGTTCACTTCGAGGATCTTGTCCAGAAACTGCCGGACGGCAGCCTCGGGCGTCGATGCCGGCAGAGAGTTAAGAAAATTTTCCATACGTTTGCGCCATTACGACAGCTGCTCTTTTTGCTGCTTGAACAGGTTGAGTTTGTATTCCACTTCACCGAGCAGGAAGCGCAGTTCGGAAGCCTTTTCGACCGCCTCCTGTATGCGCTGCTGCTCGGCCGACAGGTTCGCCATCGCCGCCTTCACGTCCTCCGCCAGAATGCTCAGGCTGGAGATGCGGTTCTCGGCCTCCTTGATGTGCTGCTTTTCGCGCGCGAGCTCCCGCGTGCGGCGCTCTACCGAGTCCATCATCCCCGACATCTCGTCCACCTTGCGGCCGATCTCGTCTATGCCTGTCGACTTGATGTTGATGTCGTCTATGCGCGTAGCCGCGAGCGTGAGCAGGTCGTTGAGCCCGTCTATCTTCTTCTGCGCGGAGTTAACCAGCTCCCTGCCCTTGTCGATTGACTCGATGCGAATCTCCATGTCGGAGACTACGGTGTCGACGCTGTTGATGCGCGCGTCTATCGCCTCTATCCTGCTGGTGCGGCGGCCGATCTGGTCCATCTCCGACTTGAGGTTCTCCATCAGCTTCTCTACCCGGCTGAGCTCATCCGCCGAGCTGTTGATGGAGGACTGGTGCTGCTTGATGACCGATATCTGCTCGTTGCTGCTGTCTATAATCTTGTTGAACGTGTCGCGGTTCTGCTCTATCGACGAGTCGACCTCGCTTATGTACGTCTTGAACCGCTCGACGTCCTTCTCGGCGTCGGCGACAAGCCCCTGCAGCTTGATGCGGATGTCGCGGATGCGGGCCTCCTCTTCGGAGAGCGCCTGCTTCTCCTCCGTCAAGCGCACTACCATGTTCTTGGCCTCGATGGACTGCACGGATATCGACGACAGCTGCGTGATGACCGCATCGACCTTCGTCTGCTCCTTCGTGAGGCTCTGTATCTTCATATTGATATCGCCGAGCAGGTAGTTGAGCTGGTCGAGCCGCTTCTCGGTCTTCTCGACCATCGTCTTGCGCAAAAGCTGCGCGTTTATCCTCTCGTCAACCTCGGTGACCATCGCGCCCAGCCCGTCGATCTTCTTCTGCACCTCGTCGATGATGCCGGCGCGGTCTTCGGTCGCCTTGATGCGACTCTCTACCTTGCCGGAGAGCGCGCCGAGGGTGTCGATCTTCCGGCCGACCTCGCCAATCTGGTCCTCGTACTTGCCGAAGTCCCGCACGCGCTTCTCCAACTTGTCTAAGTTGCCGAAGAAATCCTTGATCTTGTGGTTGGTGTTCTCTATCTCGGCGCGGTGCCCCTGGATGGCCTCCTCGTTGGCGTTGATGTCGTCGATGAGCGCCTTGATCTCCCTGAGCTGCGGCTCGAAGCCCGCGACCACCTTCTCCTCCCTGGCAAGCGCGCTGACCTTGCCGTCGATGTCGCCAAGCTGCCCCTCTATCGACGCGAGGCGGGCCGTTATGGCGTCTATGGCCTGCCACTCCTTGCTGACCTCCTCGATCTTCACCTTCACCTTGTCCAGATTCTTCTCGTACTCCATCACCAGCGCGCGGCTGCCCTCCGCGATCGACATGTGCTTGTTCAGCGTGTTGAGCGTCGTCTCGGTATTGCGGGCGACGGTGTGGATCTCGCGCACCTTGTCGGTGATGGCGTCGATGTTCTTGCTGTGCTGGCGGACGTCGGCCAGGCGGCTCTCAAAGTGGCTGTCCAGCTGACGCGTCTCCTCTACCATCTGCGTCATCTCCTTCATCAGCTCCTTGAAGTTCCGTATCTCGTTGATTGACTCCTGGGAACGCTCCAGCATGTCGTCGATGTGGTTTATGTTCTTCTCGGTCTTCTCCAAAAAGGATATCTTGGTCTGCAGCTGCTTGATGTCGATATCAATGCGCCAGATCATCTTGTTGAGCAGCAGCGACTCCTCGTTCGCCTTGTCGACGACCATCCTCTGTTTTTCGAGCGACGCGATTTTCGTCTTGACGTATTCGGAGAGGCTGTTCAGGCTTTCCAGCTTCTCGCGCATCACCCTGAACCGCGCAATCTCCTGCTCCATGTCGCTTACCTTGTCGCGGACGATATCGGCGCCGGCGTCCGACTCCGTCCACTTGGCCTGCGCGTCGTTGAACTGCTCCAACCACGACTTGACCTGCTCCTCAAGCCTCGACATCTTGTCGTCGGCGCGCTTCTGCCGGTCTTCGAGGTCGACCGCCCTTCTGAGCGTGTCTAACACGGCGCCTCCCTCGGGCGCGTCCAGTTTCCTTATCAGGCTCTCTATCTTCGCGCTCAAACCGTCTACGAAATTCTCCTGCGAGGTGACGCGCGCCACCGTCTGCTCCATTGAAGCGACGCGGTCGGCGAGCTTCTCCGACGCCGTTATGATCCCCTGAATCTCTTTCAGGTGCGCCTCAAGAAACTCCGCCAGCTCCTGAGGGTCCTTGATCTCTTTTTTCTTTGACGTGAACATAATTTATAAAAACTCCTCTTTAGGGAATGGTATCTCACGGTATATTTTCCACCGGTCCTGATCTTTTCTGAATATCAGCCGCTTGGCGTTCTCCATCCTGTTGTTCATGTTCGTGTTGTAGACCTGATTGAACTTGACGGTCGCGACGTTGTCGGTATACTCGGTGAGCGTTATGTTGCTCAGGTCTACGTAGATTGCCGAGTACGCGCTGAACAGGCGCTTCTTGCGGTCCCTGAACGCGTCCCACGTAGCCGTGCCCTCCCTGAACGACGACGTCAGGTAGAACTCCGAGTACGCGTTTATATCGCGCGAAGACCACGCCGCAGCCCAGTCGTTGACCAATTTTTCGAACTCCGCCTGCGTCTCGTTGTACCGGCTCACCACCTCGCCGCGCCGCGCTCTCATCGCGCCGAAATCCACGGACGCCAGGTGCGCTTTCGCGTCCTCCTCGCCGCTGAAAATTACGACCGGCACCCCCACCCAGTCCCCCGTCAGCAAGCCGGCAAATTCGAGGATGTCGGGGTTGGACGTAGCAACGCACCCCTGGGTAAACAGCGGCGGGATGTTGCCGCGCTCCGAGCCGTGTATCCATATCCCGTGCCCCGTCCGGCGAAGCCGCCGGTCCTCCTCGTTGGGATAGTCGAGGATGAAAGCCGCGGGGCCGTACAGGTTCGTCAGCTCGCTGCGGTGCTTCCGCCCCACAATAAAATAGACGCCCTGCGGCGTTTTCTTGTCGCCCTCAACCATCTTGCGGCCCGCCCGCTCGCCGGTGGCCACGGGAAAAGCCCGCACAATCTCCCACTCGCGCTGCCCGCTCTTCAACACGTACATCACCTTAGCCGCCTTGTCCACCAGAACCAGCCGGTTCGAGACCCCGCGCGGGATGGCGGCCCTGAACACCTCCGCGAGCGTCTTGTCCGACGGCAACGCAGGCACCGGAGCGGCGGGCGCAGCCTCGGCCGGCCGCGCGGACGACGCCGGCTGCTGCGCGTACCCCTCGGGCAAAACGGCGGTCTCGGGCAAATCCGTGTCCTCGGGCGGCTCCAACGAGGGTATGGACGCCTGCGCGTCCCCGTCGTCTGCGACCGTGCCGGGCACGGCAGCGCCCGTATCAAGCTGCTTGCCGCCGCCCCTGTCCTTGGCGGCAGCCGCCGAGGCAAGCATGGAAGTCAGCACCGGGGTAACCTTCACCACCCCAAAAACCAGCAAAAACAGCAGGGCGACCGCGCCAAACGCCTTCGCGCCCTTGGCGGCGTGCGCCCTGAGCGCGCTGAAATCCGCCCGCGCGGCGCGCATCTTGCGGGTAGTAGACGGCGTACCGTACGCGCGCGAAATCTCCTGAGACCGCCTCCACGTATGGATACGGAACTCAATCTCTTTCAGCTTAAACGCAAGATATCTGCTAAAACCGTCCAAAAACCGCATAAAGTCTGTAATTTTCCGAAAAAGTTGCCCAACGCGGCACCACCGGCGCCCGGCCGGGAGATACCATCTCATTATAAATTATAACATAATGGGCGGGATTAATGCAAGAGGGTCGGATTTTTTAATTTTGGACGGGGCGCCGGGCTGCCCGCCCGGCACTCGAAACAAAAAACTCGGATGCGAATTTCAGTAGGCTTTCAGGCCCTCATCGTATATCACCACAGCGTCGCCCTTAACTTTAAGTACACCGAGGCCGGACTGCCTGGCTATATCCACCGCACCCTCCTCAAAGGCCATGCCGCCCACACCTACATAGATTTTGAAGTCTGCGTACTCGGGAAACAGCCTCTTGAAGGTAGCGGCGTACCACTTCGCGACCTGCTTGACATCGTCCCCCCTAAACTTGTACTTCACCTCAACAAGGCAGACGGCGGTATCGTTGTACATCACGATATCGTACTCACCGTCAAGCGTCGAGCCATCCGCCAATTTTTTACTGTGCCCTATGTTTCTTCGTATGCGGTCAAAGTGTATGCCGCCGAAAGCCATCGATTCATACAGCGACTCGTAGAAGTAGTCCTCCGTCATCATCCAATTACTCTTGCTGATGCCGATAAGCTCACCCTTAACGCCAAAAACAGCCTTGCCGGCCTTTTCAGCAGCCTCAAAAGCTCTGTCGGCAGACCTGCTGGCCCTGTCGACAGTCTTGCGAAGTTCTTCAAGCCCCTTCTCGTTTTTCACCGCCAGTTCGGCGGCCCTGTCGAACTTCGCGTTTACCTCTTCCCACGTTACAACAGCCATAACACCCTCCAACTTTTGATAGATAGTTTAAATATACGAAATCCGCGCCAAAAAAGCAATACCCAAAAACGCAGGCAGCCGGAACGGACTTCTGCTGAGTGGAGGGAGAGTCGGCCGGGAATACCGGCCATTAATACCAAATATAAGTGATGGCGGGGAGGATGTCAAGACAATGAATAGCGACCGCTCTCGGCCGCCCGTGCCACGGATTACCGTGGGGACAGCTTTATGGATTATATGCCGCGGATAGAGGCCGTATTCTTCTAATTAAGGGTTTCCGGATGTGGAGATTTTTCGAGGTAAATTGGCGTAATTTGCTGAATTACATGGTGTTATAGGGGGGAGGGGGGGTGCCGCGGCTGCCGGGCATGGTCAGCCGGCAGGTATTTTTCAAGGCGAATTCGTTTGAGCCCATAGCGTCCCCTATACACCCATTGTGGCAATTCGGCGGCGGCAATTCTGTGTAGGGGCGGCCGCCGTTATGCTGATGCCGTCATCAGCGCCTTGCTGTTCTTCTGCACCGCCCTGATGTCGTCGGCTGCCGGCTTTTCTGCGAAGATGACCGGGGCTATCTTGCCCGACTTTCTGCAGTATAATGCAGCCTGCTCCTTTGTCAGCACCGGGACGATTTTTGCTGCCGATATCTGCGCCAGCCCCAACAGCGCGCCGACGCCCGTTATCACAATGTCGGTGCACGCCATCAGCGCGGCGGCTTTGGGGATTGTCATGGGCGGCAGCACGGGGAACGGGGCGTCCTTTACGGCGATGTTTTCGCCTTCCAGCCCGCCGAAGACATAGATGTTTCCGGGGATTGCGCCCTTGACGGACCTCAGCAGCTCCGCGCACCACTCCTTGCCGCACCCGCTCTCCAGGCTTGCGGCGTCTACGCATATCAGGGCGGGGTCCTTTTTCAGCTTGTGCTCCTTGAGCAGCTCCGCCACCTCTTCCGCCGTTGATTTCTGTACGCCCCAGCGGACCGTCGTATCGGCGTCGGCGTCCAGGATTTTCGCCGCTTCCAGGTTGCGTTCCCACAGCGTCACTCCGTTTTGGGCCTCCGGTACGAAGCGTATGTTGAGGAACGGCGCGCTCTTGTCGCAACCCCAGCCTACGCGCAGGTGCGAACGGCTCATGCCCGCTATGTAGAGGTGTGCGAGGGAGTGCTTCTTCTCTAACACCACGCAGATATCGAACGATTTGGGCGCCAGCTCGGCGGTTACCCTCATGAACTCCGTGCTGTAGAGTTCGAAGTCATCGGGGTTGAACTTGACCACGCGCACGTTTTTCAGGGCGCTGACGAACGAGGTGTGCGCCGTCGGGCACAGGAACGTCAGGTTGGAGCTCTTGTAGCGCCCGAGTATGGCGAACAGGTTTTCCAACTGGAATATCATCTCTATCCTGTCGGCCGGCAGGATGAAGAGGAATTCCGAGCAGCGCGTGCGCCCCGCGGGCAGTTCGGCCGCGCCCATGTAGATTTTCCTGCGCAGGAGCCGGCAGACGACCGTCTTCGACACCGCCGGGCCGAGCAGGCGGAACAGGATTCGGCGGAACCGGCCGGCGTTTGCCGGGACCGTTTGGAGCGTTTGTGTCTTGCTGTTCATCTGTGGCCGTAATCTTTTTTAAATATGTATCAAAAAAATAAGGATAACGGGAAGCCCGAATAGTATAATATAGAACATGAGACGCACTATTGCAAATACAAAATAGTATTTTATATTGGAGGGCGGCGGCATGATATATATTGACATATTGGGGCCACCGCCCGGACACCGCGTCTTTTCCGAGTGTCTTATGGGCCGGGAAGGCGTGTTTTCGCCGAATTTTGCGTACCACCGGGACTTTATGGAGTAGACGGAATTGGCGGCACTAAACTACATACTGATCTTTTTCGCCGCAACGGTCGGCGTTTCCGGCTTCATCAACGGGGCCGGCGACGCGTATGACGACTTTGGGTTCACGGGGCTGATACTCCCCGCCCTCGCCCTCGGCGCGGTCCTCTGGATCTCATTCCGCTCGCCGTCGCCGTCGTCAGGCAGGCAGCGAATCGGCGCCCACATATTCCTCTGGCCCGCCGCGATGGTGCTCATCTCGCGCACGCTGTTCACCTCAGGCGACCTGCAGGACGCCTATATGGGGCTTCTGTTCGTCGCCGTGCTGCTGCCGGCGCTTGTACGGGCCGAGCCGGTGTGGATCGTCACTTTCGTCTTCACGGCGCTCGCCTACCCGGCGCAGCGGATCGTCGAGCGGAAGGCGTGGGCCGACCCGGCGGTCGATATCTCGTTCTACATGTCGCTGGTGGAGTTCTGTGCGGTCGCGTTCCTTGTCGGCCTCATCCCGTGGTTTATACTCAGGAAGCGGTACGAAACGCAGGAGAAGGATTTCAACCGGACGCTCGAAGAGGTGCGCAACAACGCCTTCACAGACGCCATGGCGCGGACACGCGAGCTGGCGCAGGAGACGGGCGCCCTCAGAAAATCCACCGAACAGACCTCCGCGGCAGCCTCAATCGCCTCCGGAACGCTGAGGATGGACACCGGCGGCGAAACAATCGCCCTCCAAAGCGGGGGCGGGGACGAAGAGAACGTGCACATGAAGTCCATGCTCCACTTCATGCGCTACAACTTCAACAAGGCACACGCCGCCTGCGCGTTCACCTACGACTCATCACGGCGGGCTTTAATACTGAACTCCTACGACGCCAAGACAAGCGCGCCCATCCTGGAAAAGGCGCAGATCCCGTTCGGCGCGGGGGTCGTGGGTCAGGTGGCCGCCGACAAGCAGGTCTTCGTGAGCGGCGACCTGTCGCTCTACCGTGGCGGGTCGAGCCACACGTACTACTCGCAAGACCCCGGCGTCTACTCGATGATAGCCGTGCCAATCCTCGCCGGCGACAAGGAGCTTCTGGGCGTGCTGGTGGTAGACAGCACCAACCGCAACGAGTTCACAGACAGCCACCGGGAACAGATGAGGCGCTTCTCCACTATCGCATCGGCGCTCATAGAGAACATCAGAAAGAGCCACTCGTTAGACATGGCCGCGAAAACGTCGGCCCTGCTGTACGACATAAGCCACGAATTCTCCAACGCGCTCAAGATGGAAGAGGTCTTCAAGGTGCTGGCCAACCCCGACCTGATACCCAAGATCATCCCGTCGCTGACGCGGTTGGTCGTGGTGATGCACAACCAGGAGAACGGCGTCCTGCGCTTGGAGCTGGTAGCCGGCGAGAAGGCGGAGCTGCAAGAGGGAATAGAGTTCTCGCCCGAGTCAGGCGGCATCTACTCCTACGCGTTCAACAGAAATACCTCTGTCCCCATTCAGGACATGCAGGCGCAGAAGAGCTACCGCTTCGTCCCCGAGGAGCCGCGCAACCCAACAACGCGCTCGCTGCTCGTGCTGCCCATCATAGGCGGCGAAGACCGCAAGTGCGTGGGCCTGTTCTCGGTAGAGAGCAGCGTGCCCGACCTCTTCAAAGCGGGCTTCGAACGGACGGAACTGGGCCGCACGGTAACAACAATCGCGGAAAACGCCTCGGTGGCCATAGCAAGGGCGCAGATGTACCAGCAGATGGAGAGGCTCGCGACAACAGACGGGCTTACGGGCCTGAACAACCACCGCACGTTCCAGAATATCATGGCCCGCGAACTCGAACGCGCAAGGCGCTACGGCCGCCCGCTGTCGCTGCTGCTGACGGACATCGACCACTTCAAGTCGTTCAACGACAAGTACGGACACCCCGTAGGCGACCTGGTACTGCGCGAAATCGCCGGCTGCATACGGGGTGCAATGCGAATAAACGACTTCCCCGCGCGCTACGGCGGAGAAGAGTTCGCGGTAATACTCCCCGAAACAGCGGAACAGGGCGCGTACGTGGCCGCGGAGAAAATAAGACAGGCGGTAGAAGCAAAGGTAATAGACAACGGCCCCGACAAACTGCGGGTAACAATAAGCATAGGCTGCGTAACATTCCCAACCTACGGCACCACGCAGCAGGAGATTATCGACTGCTCAGACAAGGCCCTGTACACATCCAAAAAGACAGGCCGCAACAAGGTGACAATGTACAATCCTACCATGACGGTTTCGTAAAAAAAAGGTCACCTTCCTACCATCTCCATTCATACTAAAAAACTTATTTTTTTACTTGACTTTGAGCGGATTTTGGCGTATCTTAATAAATATAGTCTTATTGGTTCGTAAAGCCGGGAGTGGGGGCAGGCTTTTAAGAATTATATAATGTTCAATGTAAGAAAGTTTGATATTTCAGAAAACAATGGATTAATCTTTTTGGATTCACAAAATAATCTGCTTAATGATTTAAGAAGGGGATCGATAATGATGGGAAAGAGATTATACTTGTTTGCTGTATTGGTGTTGCTGGCATTCACAGTAATCATTAGTTGCAGCACAGACACATATCCAATAACAATTAAGCCTGTTTTAATCGCAGAAGGAGAAAGCTTTAGCGGTGGCGAAGGAGGAAACTTCGTGATAAAAACACAAGCGGAATGGGATAATTTGGTATGCTCTCACTATTTTGGCAATAATGCGGTTACTGTTTGTAACCAAGATTTTGCAGACAAAAATATTAACTTCGATATGTTTCAGATAATTGCGGTTATCGACGAAGTACGTCCCTGCGGTGGTTGGGGTATTAACATTGTGAGCATAAGAGAGTATTCTGATGATATTGTTGTAAGCATAGATGTAAAAGCTCCAAAGGGAGCGTCTGAGGAGGTGTTGGTTTTTATTATGCCCGACTCTCTTGAATTGGCGCCCGGGTTAGAGAGAGGAGCGAGCGTACAACAAAGCGACATTAAGTCGCAGCAGTTGAGAGCAACCCTTATCGCTATAAATGTAACTTCTATCGCCAGAGCATTTCCCGAATGGGACGCGGCTGACAGCATCACCTATAATGATAGAGGTGAACCGGTGAAAAAGCCTGCGTTTCACCGAGTGTTCATACTTACGTTTGAGCCCGAACAGGATATTGATGACGCTATTAGGAAACTGAATGATTTGCCAGCGGTAGTTTACGCCGAAAAGGACGGGAGCGGCTCATTCACATTAGATAATGACCCGCAATGTCTTGACGGTACTCAATGGCGCTCTTATCAAATTGTTAAAATACCTGTAACCGCAAAGGATGTAATATTTAAATATACCAATAAATAACGGTCAAAAAAAAGGAAGTGTTATAATGAAAAAGATAGATTTTTTGTTAGGCGCATTTATTGTTTTCACACTCACAGTAATGAGTTGTAACGACAATGGATCACCGGTAAAACCCGGTGTCGGTACAGAGGATGGTCCGTCCAAAATGTTGGACTTGTCAGTTTGTGGAAACTTTAGTTTGGAAATTGAGGTTAGTAAAGAAACTGCCAACGTAGGTGACGCAATAACTGTTACTGCTACGCTTTTAAATTTAAGTGGCGAGGCTGTAGAAATAGAATTTATTCCGCGATATGTTTATACATCAGCGACGGGATATAATATGATACATCTATCAGTTGATTTTGATGGGCAAATTCCGGCTAATGACGCTAAAGTAGAAAGTGTAAAAACAAATATTGCCAAAAACGGAGCTTTAACACGAACAATTGAGGTATTATCTTTGAATTATGTTGGAGAGTATCATGTTTGGGCGGAAGCAATTTTCTTTACAGATAAAAACAGCAATAAGCCAATAATCTTGAGAATAGATTCAATAAGAATACAAGTAAAATAGAATACAATTTTTTGCAGTATTTTTATAATTTTTTAGAAAGGTTGGTAATTAAGAAAGTTTGATATTTCAAAAAACAATGAATTGATCTTTATGGATTCACAAAATAATCCGCTTATTGTGTTTGTTGAGGCGGTATCACGATAAATAAACGTGCGTTAAAAGTGAAAAAGCAACCGGCAAAACAATCACCGTTTCCGATATTCCTGAGGCATAGCCGGCGCCCCGTCACTGCGGTTCTCAACGTAGGTAACCGTAACCATCTCTATCCCGGCGCTCTGGAACACGTCAAGTATGTGCCGGTTCAGTTCCGACAAAATCAGTGCTTGCCGCTCGGGCTTTTTTGTGTAGACGTTTATGCTGTGGACGATAGCGTTGTCGGCCAGCGTTTTGGTTAGTACGAA
>Ga0123356_10001249_pt1 | contig 28124 bp, 30 predicted proteins | sample TergutEmb28metaG_2_FD_92546 | JGI IMG/M metagenome (GOLD analysis project Ga0123356, IMG submission 92546) | Embiratermes neotenicus P3 segment gut microbial communities from Petit-Saut dam, French Guiana - Emb289 P3 | ecosystem: Host-associated > Arthropoda: Insects > Digestive system > Gut ...
GATCCGGGAGGCAGCGACGAACGCCCCGTACGCAACGTTGTCGTTGCGGGTGATGAGCAGCGCCTCCATCTGCTCGTCGACGGTCTCCGTGGCGGCATCGAGATCGCCGAGCTCAACATCGATTAGTGCGCGTAGCCCAAGGAAGATGGGCGCCTGCAGCCCGTGGCCGGTCCGCCGCGCAAGCACCAGTCCACTCTCGGCGCATGCCCTCGCCGCCTCGAAGCTTCCGGCATCCAAGCGGGCGCGGCTCAACCACTGCAGCCCCTGCACGCGCGCCGCGACCTGGTCATCGGGGAGCGCCGCGAGCAGCGCCCGCGCGTCGTCGATCCTGTCGTCGACCTCCGTCAGCGCGACGGGGTCATCTCCTCGCAACCGCCACAGCCCCGCAGACGCGGCGATTGTTGCGGCGACCGTCTCGAGCGGCCGGTCGCGGACGGCGGCTGCGACGCCGCGTGCCTCCTCCGCGAGCTCGTACGTCGCTCCCCAGTCACCATCGGCAAGCCGCTCTCGCGCCATTGCCAACGTCAGCGTCGCCGCCAGTCGCGGCGCCGAGTCGCCGAGCGCCGACCGCTCGGAACTCAACAGGCGACGAGCCTCCTGGTTGTTGTAAAGCGACCAGGTTTCGATGTCGGCAAGCAACTCCACCACTCGAACCCGCTCTTCGGCTGCCTCGCGAGGCAGCTTCTCGAGCACGCGCGCGAGAACGTCCCGCGCGTCCCGCGGTCGATGAGCAGAGGCCAGCGCGCGACCGTGCGCGCCCAGAAGCTCCAAACGCCGCTGCTCGTGCTCGGCTCCGTCCGTGAGCAGGCGCAGCGCCGCCTCGTACCACCCGGCTGCGGTCGCCGGGACGGAGCTGGCCACCTCCTGCGCTGCCGCCGTCAACAATTCGACCGCGGCCGCATCTCCGGGACGGGCGGCACGCTCAACGTGATGCGCGCGCTGCGCCGGCGTCGCCCCCCGCGCCGCCAACACGCCCGCTGTCCGGTCGTGGGCAGCCAACCGCCAGCCGCCCCCCGCCTCCTCATACACGGCCGCCCGAACCAGCGGATGCCGGAAACGGAACCGGCGCGGATACGCCGTCGGGCGCACCAGCTCGCTGTTCAGAAGCATGTCCAGGGCCGCCAGGACGGCACCCTCGTCCACGTCTGCGGCCGCCGCGGCCAGCTCGGGCTCGAACGGATCGCCCGCCACCGCAGCGCCCTCCAACACGCGGCGCACCCAAGTCGGCAGCGCCGCCAGCTCAGCGGCCAACGCAGCGACCACCCCGTGCGGGACGCCGGCGAGCCGCGCCTCGTCAACACCGCCGACCCCCGACCGGGTTGCACGCGCAAGCTCCTCAAGGTAGAACGGATTGCCACCGCTCTCGCGGTACAGACGCTCGCGAGTCGCCGGACCCACATCCGCCAGGAGCTCGTCGACCATCGCTCGCGGAAGCGGCCCCAGCTCCAGCACTTCGGCGCTGCCATCCCTCTCAGCCGCCAGCAGAGCGGCGTCCAGCACCGTGGGTCGACCCCCCCGAGTCGCCAGCGCCAACAGAACGCCGCCTTGCGGACGCCGATGCAGCAGCAGTGCCACCACATCGGCGGACGCGGGATCGGCCCACTGCACGTCGTCGAGCACGACGACCACGCGCCGCCCGGCGGCCACCCGCGCGAGTACCGTTCGGACCGTCCGCGCAAGCCGGTGCCGCTCACCAGAGGTGGGCACCGCCTCCACGCCGGCGAGTCGGCCGATCTCGGGGAACGCCGTGGCGAGTTCGCGCTGCTGCTCGGCGTCGAGTCCCGCCACCGCGCGCTCGTCTGAGAGCAGGAGCTCGAGCGCGTCGACGAGCAACCCGAACGCTACCTCCCGTTCCAGCTCCGACGCGCGCCCCGCCGTGACAAGGAAACCCCGGTGCTCGCCCCGCGCGGCCAGCTCCAACAACAGCCGCGACTTGCCGATCCCCGGCTCTCCCCGGAACGCCACAATCCGAGAGTTCCCATCAGCAACAGCCTCGAGCGCTCGCTCGAGCGCTCCAAGCTCATGGTCGCGCCCCACGAGAGGGGGTCCCCCCACGGACATGCACCCAGGCTACCCGCGATTCGTTGCTTCGGCATCGGACTGTTCGGCTTCGGATTCTCGATCGCACCCATTGCGCAGATCCGATACGCGCGGCCGCGCCCCGCTTTCGGCAGGAAGGTCCGACCGCCAGCGCCCACGACCGACCCGGACGAGATAGCAATCCTGCGTCTCCCGCCTGTCAGCGGTGCCCGCCTCCTCAGAGCGACCCAACGGCCCCGCCGGTCCGTCCAGACCTGCGACCGATTACGGAGCGCGACTCCAACTCGGCCCCAAATCAGCGGCGCTGACACGGCCGGATGGGTGAACAGCAGCGGTGACGCCGCACTCCTCGTTGCCGCTGAAGCGGAACACCGTGGGAGGCGAGGAAGCGCCCACGAGTGCTTTCGTCATCAGGGCGCCTTCGGGACGCACGATTGCAACGGCGACGACGTAATCGTGCGATTCCGGGCGTCCGGTTCGGCCGGACAATCGGGGAATGAACGGTCGTCCGAACGAACTCGGGAAGGGAGATTGCGCGTTGGGCACGCGCTCGGCAGACCGGCTATCGACCCAGATCACGAACTCGGCTGGTGGGCTGCGGAGGAGATGGCGTTGAGCGTCGCGGAGCGTCTTGTCCAGGTCGGTGCTCCGACCTACGAGCCGTTCTTCACCGTCGCGACTCTGGCCCGCTATCTGGCGGTGTCGGAGCGGACGGTTCGGCAGATGGTGACTGATCGCCGGATCGCTTCCTACCGGATCGAGGGGCAGCGGAGGTTCGCAGTTTCCGATGTCGAGGCGTATCTGCGCCACCATCGAAGCGCCGCTCAGCGATGATGGCTGCCTCCCAGACCCCTGGAGGAACGACGTCATGGCCAAGCATCGCGAGTCCCCGATCAAGCGCGTGAATCCGTCCGGGAAGGAGGTGTGGGTCGCGCGCTACACCGGCTCCGACGGCCGCAGGCGAAGCGCCGGCACATTCCGGCTGAAACGCGAGGCGCAGGACGCGATCGACGCTGCCCACGACCGCCCGGTGGTTGCCGACACGGTCGCCCGCTACTTGGAACGTTGGCTTGAGACGCGCCCGCGGTCGGAACGGACCGACCGGACGAACGGGGGCCGCGTGCGCGCTGTGCTCGAGGTCCGGCTGGAGGGCATCCGCCTCAGGGACTGGGACATGCGAGCGCTCCGGCCGCGCCATCGCGACGAGCTCACTGTCCGCATGCTCGTCGACCAGGGCCGCGCGCCGGGAGGAGCGCGGAACATCCTGCGAGCGTTGTCGGCGATGTTCGAGGACGCAATGACCGACGAGCTGGCGGACGTGAACCCCTGGAAGGGCGCGCGGATCCGCGACGACGACCGGCGCGCCCGCAAGGAGCCGCGAGAGCTGCGCGTCTGGACGCTTGAGCAGATGCACGCGTTCTCCGCCGCCGCCTCCTACCGGACACGACACGACCCTCGAAAGAAGATCCCGCCCGCCCGATTCGCGCCCGCGTGGGAGCCGATGCTGCGGATGCTCGCCGATTGCGGTCTGCGAGCGGGAGAGCTGCTCGCGCTGCGCCGCGTCGATCTTGATCTCCCGGGCGGGATGCTGCACGTCCACGGCAGCGCCTGGGAGGGAACGGTGACGGACTCCAACGACCGGAAGAACCACGAGCGCGACGTGCCGCTGGCGCCGTCGCTGGCGACGATGCTGCGGGCGGTCCCGCCGAGGATCGATACGCCATGGCTGTTTCCGTCACCGCGGGGCAAGCTGTGGCGCTATTCGAACTGGCACCGGCAGATCTGGCAGCCGACCTGCGAGGCAGCCGGAATCGACCCGACCCCGCACGAGTTCCGGCATTCGTGGGTCACGCACTTGCGCTCCGCCGGCGTCGATCGCGCCGACCTTGCGGACGTCGCCGGACACGGCGAGGACGTTGCAACCCGCGTCTACAGCCACGCGCTGCGGACGAGTTACGAGCAGATCAGGCAGGCGATCGGATGACGACTGCCGAGGCTCACCAGATTGTTGCCAGGCGCTCACAGGGTGCACGAAAAGAGCGGCCGGCGCGCCAGCCACCGCCCCGGGCATGACAGCGAAGGGGAATCTTTGATGCAGGCAGTTCCTACGCGCCCGGCATACGTCTATCGCCGGATCAACCCCTCTGGACAGATCCGCTACTTCGCTCGAATACGGCGGAGAGGAAAGACGTTCACTGGCCCCATGTGCGATACGTCTAAGGAAGCCGCCGCATACCTGCCCGCGCTGCAGGAGCGTGCAGCCGCCCACGTGGCGGCGACGCACTCCAAGCGGATGCGCCGCGGCTCGATCGAGCCCGAGGTTGTGTATCTCATCCAAGCGGAGAGCGGACCAATCAAGATCGGACGCGCCAAGCGATCCGTCGTGGAGCGACGCCTGGCGAACCTACAGATCGCATGCTGGGAGGAGTTGCGGCTGCTGGGGACCCTCGTCGGTGATTCGCGGGATGAGCGCGAGATCCAGCGGCGCATGGCGCATCTGCATATCCGGGGCGAGTGGTTTCACGACGCGCCAGCACTGCGCGCTCTGCTTGAGCGGCGTCCGCGCTGGCTCAGCCGCAATCGCGAGCGCGTGCGATGACGGATCGTGGTCTGATCGTTGGTCGCATGACCGCCAAATTCCCCGTAAACAGTGTGTTGAGCGACGGCCTTCTAAGCCGTGGGTCGCAGGTTCGAGTCCTGCCGGGGGCACTGGGCGAATTACCTGCAATCTTCCGTATTGTGCCGACTGTGGGGGGGGCCTTGACCGGAGCGCTCATCGGCCGGGACCGGAATGTGCTTGGGGCCCCTACGATCTCGTCCATCTACTCGTCAAGTAGCTAGCGTCGGCCGGTTGCGTCATGCTGCCGATCGATCACAGCGCGCGCAAGGATCCGTGCACAACCAAATCCAGGAAGAAGTCATGGAGGGCCACGAGCCGGTGCGCATCTTGGTGGTCGCGCACCGTACAGCGGCTACACGCCTGCTGTTGGGGGAAGTCCGGCGTCGAGCCCAGGAAGGATGTACGTTCGACCTCCTCGTGCCTGACCTCCAAGAGGCAGAAAGTCCGGAAGCCGCGCTCAAATTGGCGCTGCCGTTGCTTGAGGAGGCCGCGGGCGGCCGGGTTGAGGCCATCGTGAAAGAGGGGAATGACCCGTGGGAAGCACTTCACCGGGCAGTGGAGACGGGGAAATACCAGGAAGTGATCGTCTCGACGTTGCCGCTGGGCCTATCGCGCTGGCTGGCGCGCGACCTTCCCGGCCGCGTACGCAAGCTGGGGCTGCCGGTGACCGTGGTCACGGCCCCTGGGCAGCAGCCCGTCATACCACCCGCGTGATTGCGATCGGCGGGCACTGGTACTAGGGGAACAGTGCGGTCAAAACAGGGGGCGTTATGAGTGCACGTGGGTTATTGATTGACAGCGGCGCCGAGCCGGCGGAGCCGTGGGCCTCCATTGAGCATTTCGAGCCGGGAGAGCCGCACACCGCGGTCACGACGCTGGCTTCCGTAGCTGCGCTGGGCGGGTTTCTGTTCGGGTACGACAGCGCAGTAATCAACGGCGCGGTCACGGCGATCGGCGCCCACTACCACACCGCCGCCGGCACGCTCGGCTTCGCGGTCGCGTCGGCGCTGCTCGGTGCGGCGGCTGGCGCGTTGGCGGCCGGACGCGTTGCTGACTCGCTCGGGCGGAGGTGGGCGATGCGCATCGCTGCGGTGTTGTTCCTGGTCAGCGCCGTGGGCACGGCGCTCGCCAGTTCCCTCGCGATGCTGATCGTGTTTCGCGTGATCGGCGGGGTCGGGGTTGGCGTTGCCTCGGTGATCGCTCCGGCGTACATCGCCGAGATCGCGCCTGCGCGGATACGGGGCCGGCTTGGATCCCTGCAGCAGTTGGCGATTGTGCTTGGGATCTTCGCGGCGCTGTTGATCGACTACGTGCTCGAGACCGTGGCGGGTGGCTCGGAGAAGAACCTCGCAGCCGGTCTTGCGGCGTGGCGGTGGATGTTTCTTGCGATGACGGTTCCCGCAATCATCTATGGGATCGGGGCGTTCCTGATCCCTGAGTCGCCGCGGTACCTGGTCGCCAAGGGCCGGCTTGAAGAGGCGGGCGAGGTGCTGCGCCGGGTGCTCGGCAACATCGACATCGCCGGGAAGCTGCGCGAGATCCAGCGGACGATTGCCCGCGAGGTCAAGCCCACGATCCGCGATCTGCGAGGTCCTGCGCTCGGTCTGCTGCCGATCGTGTGGGTCGGCATCGGCCTGTCCGTGTTCCAGCAGTTCGTCGGAATCAACGTGATCTTCTACTACTCGAGCGTGCTCTGGCAGGCCGTCGGATTCAGCGAGAGCAGCTCGCTGATCATTACAGTCATCACCAGCGTCGTGAACATCGTCACGACACTGATCGCGATGTCGCGGATCGACCGCTCCGGCCGCAGGCCACTGCTGATCATCGGATCGATCGGCATGACCGTGACCCTCGGTGCGATGGCGCTGATCTTCGGAACCGCACCGCTCAACGCTCATGGCGAGCCGGTCCTAAACGGCGCGGCCGGCCCAATCGCGCTGATCTCGGCAAACCTGTTCGTGTTCGCCTTCGGAATGTCCTGGGGGCCGGTGGTGTGGGTCATCCTCGGCGAAAAGTTCCCCAACCGGATCCGTGCCGCCGCGCTCTCGGTCGCGGCGGCCGCGCAATGGGTCGCCAACTGGGCGATCTCCACCAGCTTCCCGGTGCTGAAGAACGCCGGCCTCGGTCTCGCGTACGGCATCTACGCGGTGTCCGCCCTGCTCTCGCTGTTCTTTGTCCTACGGTTCGTGAGCGAGACCAAGGGCAAGGAGCTCGAGGAGATGACCGAGGACGTCCACGTCACAGGTCTGGCATAAGCGCCGCCGGCCGGTCGTCCAATACACCCCTCTCGTGGATGGCCAGCCGCCCGGCGGGATGCTCGCCGGCGGGAGTCCGGGTCCGTTGAGCTGGGCCGGAGCCGAGATCGATCAGCAGGCCGACTGGGAAGCCGGTAGATATCAGGCGACCGCCGCGGAACTTGAGCCTGTGGTGTCGGCAGTTGTCACTGTGGCCAGGTTTTCTCCCGCCGGCCATGCGCGCATGGCGACGGCGGCGCAGTCGAGCAGTTCCTCGCTGGTCGCGCCGTCGCGGGCGCGGGCGTTGATGCCGGCCATCTGCGTGAAGATGAACGCCGCCAGCCGGTCGGGGTCGTCGTCGATGCTCTCACCCTCGTCGCGGCCGCGGGCGATGCGTTCGGCGATCCGCGCGCGTGCCCAGGCTCGCTCACCCGCCAGCAGGGGTTCGTCGAAGATCATGCAGGTCGGGGGCGAGCCGGGTTGGCTGCGGCGCGCGGCGAAGTCCTGCAGCAGCCGTTCGACTCCGGCGCGGGCGGTGGGCGCGGCGAGCCGCTCTTCGAACATCAGGCGGAACGTACTGGCGTAAAGCGCCGAGGCCTCGTCGAACAGCTGGCGCTTGCTGCCGAACGCGGCGTAGAGCGACGGTGGGTTGATCTCGAGCCGCTCGGTCAGGCGGGTGAGCGACGCCTCGCGGTAGCCCGCGCGCCAGAAGACGTCGAGCGCGCGGGCTACCGCTTCGTCGCGGTCGAAGGAGCGCGGGCGGCCCGTCACGACGCAAATACTAGCCACTTCTGTAGCGGCGATTACAGAAGCTGTTAGAGTGCCCCTGTAAGTTCTGTATGGGCCGCTACAGAAGGCCGTACCCGATACCCGATCAATGCGAGGACTGATGAACACCCAGCCTCTAAGCCCAGCCAGTTCGGCCGACGAGCACACGTTGCGGCTCGCCAAGCTGGCGGCCGTGACCCCGGTGCTGCTGGAAGCGCTCGGAGACCCGTCCGGGCGGGGCCCGCTGCTCGACCTCGGCTGCGGCGTCGGCGAGCCTGCACTGACCGCCGCCCGCCGGTGGCCGGCCGTGGTCGGGGTCGACCAGGACGGGCAGGCGCTCGAGACCGCCCGGGAACGGGCGCACGCCCAGGGCCTGGACAACGTCGAATTCCGCCAGGGCTCCTTCGAGCATCTCGGACTAAAGGACGCGAGCGGCGCAGCGGCCGTCTCGCGTTTCGGCCTGCTGATGTTCGGCGACGGCGAGGCCGGTGCGCGGGAACTGGCCCGCGTCCTCGCCCCGGGAGCGCCGTTCGCGGTCGCGATGTGGACCGGGCCTGACGACAACCCCGCCGTGCGCCTCGGGGTTCGCACCCTCGAACGCATGCAGGACTCCCTCGGCAGCGGCCCCGCCGTCCCGGACATCCCGGCCCTGTTCCGGAGCCTCGCATCAGCCTCGACGGTCAAGTCGTGGCTGACGAACGCCGGGATGCACCGCGTCGAGACCACGCGGTTTGAAGGGAGCGCCGAATTCGCCGACGTGGACGCCGCCTGCGACTACCTGGTGGACTCCGGCGGCCCGCTCACCGGCTTCTACAAGGCGCTCACCGACAAGCAGCATGACGCCGTCCGCGCGGTTCAGCGCGAGCTCATCCGCGAACAGGAAACACTCTCAAGCTCAGCCGTCAGCCTTCGCTCGAGCTGCCGCATTGTCTCAGGGGTCCTGTGACCGTGTGCTAGCCAGTTGTCCGTCAGACCGCCGGCCTGGCTTCGTAGCCGATCAGCCAGTGGACCCCGAAGCGGTCGATGACCTGACCGTCGCTCGCGCCCCACGGTCTCTCCTCGAGGGGCTGCACGGTGGAGCCCTGCTGCGAGAGTCGGTCGAACCAGCTGTGAAGCGTGGGCGGGTCGGCCGTGCCGAGCAGCGACAGCATGATTCCCTGCGCCACGAAGGAGCTTTCCTCGCCACCGACGTCGGCGGCGTACAGCGAGATGTCTGGCGTCAGGAGATGGCCGTGGGCGATGAAGCCGGGCGGCCCGTCGTCGCGGCCGAACTCGGCGAATGAATGCAGCTCGGCGCTGCCGCCGAATGTCTCGGCATAGAACTCGAGGGCCGGACGCGCCGTGCCGGCGAACAGGACATATGGGGTCGGGCCGGTCATCTGGGCCTCTCGGTCGGATTCGGGGTCACGCTCGTTTAGACCGGCGACGGGATCGAAAGTAATCGCGTGCGGCGGCGGCCCGGCTAGGATCGTCAGTGGTGCCGAACGGAGCCTTTGTACCGTCGCTCACCGACTCACAGCTCGGCGGACCCCGTAGCGATTTCGTGATCGTCGAGTGGGCGGATTCGGGAAAGTCAGAGTGGGACTGGATCGCGCCGCTGCACGTCCATCATGCCGATGATGAGGCTTGGTACGTGCTCGACGGGGTGCTGCGATTCCGGATCGGCGAAGAGGCGTTCGAGGCCGGTCCGGGTAGCGGAGTATTGGCGCCGAAGGGAACGCCGCACACGTACGGCAACGCGAGGCGTGGCGAGCCGGCCCGCTACCTGCTCGTGATGACCCCGAAGATCCGCGCTCTCGTGCACGCGCTGCACGAGCCGGGAGCCGGTGACTCCGCCGCGATCTTCCGGGCCCACGACTCTGAGCTGCTCAGCTGACTCGACACGACCGTCGACGGACACACCGTCCGCGTCCCGCCCGGTCGCGGGATGCACTGGATTTCTGGAATCGGCCCATTTACAGTTTGCGACGTGTTACCAGGGCGAACCAAGACGACGAAGCGCGACATGTTCGGGCGGCGGCTACCGACGACTGCGACCTCGCCTCCTCCGAGTCAATTGAACGAGGAGCGTACGAGCGAGCGGCGGCGACAGGCGCTGCCGGCCTGGCTGTTCCCCTGGGTGTTTCCTTTGGCAGTGGTGCTCATCGTTGTCGTGGCAGTTGTCGCTCCCGCCGCTGCCACGGCCGCCTTCGGGTTCGTCGCCTTCGTGGCGCTCGTCTTTGGACTGTTGCGGTTCGGCAAGATTCCGGACTACTACGAGCTGACCCGGAACGACCGGTTCCTCAAGAACCGTGACGACTACGAGTTGACGCGGAACGACCGGTTCCTCAAGAACCGGGATCGTTCACCAGAGTGACAACAGCGTTGGCTCTGCCGCAGCGAGCCTACGAGGACGCGTAACCCTCGCTGCCGAGGATGTGCAAGGAGACGTAAGGCTCACTACCGACGACCCAGCTGTCGTGCCCCGGTGGCACGTAGAAGAAATCGCCGGGGCGCATCACGAATTCGCGGCCGTCCTCCATCTTGGCCACCGCCTGGCCGCTCAGCACCAGGCCCACATGTTCGACCTGGCACAGATCCTCGCCGGAGGCGGACCCCACGTGCTCCGACCAGCGCCAGCCTGGCTCGTAGCTGGCGCGCCCGAGGGTCATAGGCCCCACCTCATAGAGCTCGAACCTGCCCTTCTCGAAGGTGCGGACCTCGCGCGGATTGTCGAAGTTCACGAGTCTCGGATCCATCTGACCCACTATGTCAGCGGCGGTGCCGTTGCCATGCAGCCGACGACGATCGTGCAGGTTCGCGGCAGGGTCGCCGGGTTAGCTCGAGGCGTCCGGGAGACAGCCGCTGTGGGCCAACGCCCGCCACTCATCTCCCAGGATGGCGAAGTCCAGCTCGTCGCTCCAGCGGCCCTTGAACCACTCGTTCTGGACGAGGTGTGCCTCTTGCCGCATACCGAGGCGGGCGGCCAGACGCGCTGAGCTGTGATTTTCCGCGTCAACCCGGGCGATGATGCGATGGAGGCCGAGTTCGTCGAAGGCCAGATGCAAGATCCGGTGCGCAGCCTCGGTGGCGTACCCCTGACCCGAGTAGGCGGGATGCAGGACATAGCCGATCTCCCCGCTGCGATGCTCGGCGGAAGCCCACAACAGCATCACGTCACCGATGAGCTCGCCGGTGGCGGCGAGCTCGACACCAAGCAACAGTGGCTGGCCGTCGGCTTCGAGGACGCGGCGCGCCCATAGCCCGCGCAGACGCTCGCGGACCGCGGTCGCGTCCATCGGCTCAAACGGGACGTACCGACATACCTCGGGAATCGACCGGTAGGCGACAAGCGCATCGACGTCCTGCTCCGAAACAGGACGAAGGGCCAGCCGCGGGGAGCGAAGTGGATAGCTGGGATGAAGCGCCATGGATGCGAAGGATGCCGCAAACAATCCGCAGGCGGGACATCAACCGGATAATCTCTCCACAACGATGGCCCAGCAAGCGTCCGCTCCGCGCGCGAAGCGATCCGACGCCGAGCACAACCGCGAGAAGATCCTGGCCGCCGCTCGCGCCGCGTTCGCCGACCCGGAGGCCGAGGTCTCGATGGCCGAGATCTCCAGGCGCGCCAGCGTCGGGATGGCCACCCTGTACCGCAACTTCCCCGGCCGGCGGGAGCTCCTCGAGGCGCTTTACATCGACGAGGTCGACGCCGTGTGCGAGGCCGCCGAGACGATCGAGGCTGAGAGTCCCAGGGAGGCGTTCGAGGCCTGGCTGTATCGGGTCTTCGCCTTCTTCAACACCAAGCGCCACGTCGGCTCAGAGCTGCTCAAGCACACCGACGACCGCAGCGGCTTCTTCAGTGGTAACCGCGACCGAGTGCTCGTCGCGGGCCGACCGCTGCTCGCGGCGGCGCAGCGCTCCGGCGAGGTCCGCGACGACCTCACGCTCGAGCAGATCCTCGACCTGATCAAGGGCATCGCCGCCATCCACGGCGACGCCGGCTACCTGCAACCCATCGTGCAGACCGCGCTCGACGGCCTCGGTCCCGCGCCCGCCGGTCGGCGATCGCCACCCGTACCATCCGCGGCGACCAAGAGACGACGGGAGGCGTGATGGACGACAAGGTCAACCTCGCAGCGAAGTTGTCGCTGCTCGACCTGCCCTACCAGCCGGGCATCGTGGGCTACGTCAACGACTACAAGCTCCAGGTCGTCAAGGCGAAGGGACCGTTCGTGTGGCACAGGCACGATGAAACCGACGACTTCTTCCTGGTGATCAGCGGCCACCTGACGATCCACCTCCGCGATCGGGACGTCGAGCTCGATCCAGGCGAGCTGTTCGTCGTTCCCCTGGGCGTCGAGCACTGCCCCGACGCGGCCGTCGAAACCGAGGTGCTGCTGATCGAGCCTGACGGCACGCCGAATACCGGTGATGCCGGCGGTGAGCTGACCGCCGAGCCACGCTTGCTCTGAGCGCCCCGCCCGAGGCGGCGACCAGCGAAGCCCGACGTACGCCCCTGCCTGTCGAGGTTCACCAGCGCATCACGATTGGCGGCCGAACTTGCGATTAGGTTGCGGGGCGGGCGAGCGCCGAGCGGCCGCCCATGGCCCCGCGATCGCGGCGGGACCGGCAACTTGAGATCCGACGATCAAGGAGGCAGGGCATGCGCAGGCCATCCATCCGGGTATCGGCAGGCGTGGCGGCAATCGCGGTCGGTGCCGCCGTGGCGGTGCCGGTAGCGCTGGGCTCGCAGGCGCACGCGCGTGGAGCATCGGCCGACCACAAGCCGATTACGCACGTTGTCGAGATCATGCTCGAGAACCACACGTTCGACAATCTGTTCGGCTCGCTGCCTGGCGCCGACGGGATCCCGGCCGGGACCACCCTGCCGAACCCGAACGAGTCGTTCGACTCGGCGGCGCCGGTGGCTCCGATCGTTGCCGGCCCCAACCAGGGGAGCGTCGGGCCGACGCTGAACAATGGGCGACGGGTCGAGTACATGGCCATGGACCGCCAGCCCGACGGGCGCTTCGCGATGGACGACTTCACCGAGGTCCCTGCCGACGGCCTGGCCTCGATCACCACGTTCCCACCCGCCGATGACCCGGACCTGCAGTTCCTCGCCACCCACTACGCGCTGGCGGAGCACAACTTCCAGCCCGAGGTGGCGCCGACCCAGCCGAACGTGACCTCGGCGCTGGCGGGAAACTCCGATGGCTGGTACTTCAACAACACGGCGCCGGCGGGGGACACGTACAACACGATCTTCGACCAGCTGCAGGCCGCCGGGCTTTCCTGGAAGATCTTCTACGGGGTCCCGCCGTCGCTGCTCGCCGGCTCGATCTGGGACCAGTACCAACCGGCGGGTTCGACCGGCGGTCTAGTCGGGACCGATCAGTTCATCGCGGACGCGGCGGCCGGGACGTTGCCCAACTTCTCGTTCGTGCGGCCCGGGTTCGGTTACAGCCAGGAATCCCCGGAGGACTTGAGCCCAGGCGACGCGTGGCTTGGCCAGCTGGTGCACGCGGTGATGAGCGGGCCCGACTGGCGGTCGACGGCGATCTTCCTCACCTACGACGAGGGTGGGGGCTTCTGGGATCACGTGTCGCCCCCGCAGCCCGACGGCTCCGGCTACGGCACGCGCACCCCGATGGTGGTGATCTCGCCGTACACCAGGCAGGGTCTGATCACCGCGACCACCACCAACCTGTCCGTCCTGTCGTTCACCCAGCATCTGTTCGGGCTGCGCCCGCTGAACCGGGAGAACGCACTGGCGCCCGACCTGTTCAAGCAGTTCGATTTCAAGCGAAGCCCCTCCGCCCCGCAGCTTCCGCCGGTCGATCCGCCGGACACGCTGCGCATGTCGGAGGGCAGCGGCTTCTCGCTGTCCTACACCGCGTCGCCGGGCAAGCAGATCACGGTCAACATGCTGGCCAACGACGCCGGCCTCGACCAGGACACCTCGCTCAGCGAGCAGGTCAATCTGACCGTGACCGGGCCGTCCGGCGCACCAGCCGCGACGATGCCGAGCACCGTCCAGGTCAGCGGTGGAGCCGCGTCGTTCACCGCCAAGTTCCCGACCGCCGGCTATTGGCGTGTCGAGGCAAGCGGGCCGGATGGCAGCTTGGGGTGGGTGACGTTTGCGGTTGGGACCAACGCGAACACGCAGTAGACGGCGACCGACACGACGCGGGCGATGCGGGCTCGGCACCGTGCCGGGCCCGCGAGCCCCGGGCGCCGTAGCCTAGATTTCAAGGCGTGAGCGTCCAGCAAATGATCGCCGGGGCCGGCGTGGCCCGCCTGGTCGCCTGACCATGCCAGAACAACCCTGGAAAGGGAACACCGGCTCGCGTCGGCACCTCGAGCCGAACTCCCGGGCGTGGGAGGGGATCCGTGAGCTCAAGCGGGAGGTCGGCGAGCTGCGACGTGCGAACGAGCAGCGTGGGCGGCAGGCGCCGTCCCCGGAGAGAGCACGACATTCCGGCTCTGAGCGGCGTGGCGCGAGCGCCGTGCGCACCCGCCGGTCGCGAGGCCGGACCAGGCTGATCATCGCGGTCGGCGTGGTCGCGATCGTCCTCGTGATGCTCCTCAGCGGCGTGTTCGGGAACTCCGACTCCTTCCGGCCGCCCAGCAACGCTGCCCTTGCCGGCTTGAGCGTGCGTCAACGGATCGTGACGATCGCCGACAGCCAGGTCGGGTACAGCACCCGGCCCTCGAGTTCCTACTGCAACAAGTTCAGCTCCTACTGGGGCGCCGGCACCGCCGGCTGCCCGAGCGGCGAGACCTCCGAGGAGTGGTGCGCCGACTTCGCAGCCTGGGCCTGGCAGAAGGCCGGCGTGCAGTTCACCTACGGCTACAGCTCCGGCGAGATCAACGCCGGCGCCGTCAGCTTCTACGAGTGGGGGGTCGCCAACGGCCGCTGGCATCCGGCGACGAGCGGCTACGTAGCCGCCCCCGGGGACGTCGCGGTCTACGGCCTCTCGCTCGGCGCCGTCCCGTCGGCCGCCCATGTCGCCATCGTCACCGACGACGCGGCCGGACAGCGCGGCCCCAATGTGATCAACGGCGACGGCGACCGGACCGGCTTCTCCGTGGTTGAGACCGGGACCGACCAGATCCGGGCCGACGCCGGACACAACGAAAACTCCACGCTGATCGGCTACGTAAGCCCGACGTAGGCCGAGCTGCCAACGGCAAGCGGTCAGACGCGTGCGGAGGACTCGCGCACGACGAGCTCGACCGGCAGGATGCACGGGGCCGGCGCCTCGTTTGGACGCTCGATCATCGCGGCGAGCGTCTGCGCGGCGGCCATGCCGAGCCCGATCCGATCCTGACAGACGGTCGTCAGCGGGGGCTGCAGAAGCGCCGCGAGGCGGCTGTCGTCGAAGCCGACTACCGAGATGTCGTCGGGCACCCGCACGCCGGCCGCCCGGGCCGCGCCGATCGCGCCAAGTGCCATCTCGTCGGAGGCGGCGAACACCGCCGTCGGCGGCTCCGGCAGCGCCAGCAGTGCGCGCATCGCGGCGTCGCCGCTGTCGGCATAGAAGTCGCCGCCCTGCTCGTACGCCGGCGGCGTGGCGAGCCCAAGCGACGCCGTCTCCTCCCGGTATCCGTCCAGCCGCTCGTCGCCCGGCTTGGTGCCGATCAGCCCGGTGATCGTCGCGATCTGCGTGTGGCCGAGCTCGTGCAGGTGGCGGACGGCGAGCCGCGCCCCGCCGACGTTGTCCGATGAGACCCAGGTCGCGTGCGCCCCGATGACCTCGAGGTCGACGGCGACCAGAGGCATGCCGGCGTCGAGCAGTTTCGGAATCTCGGGGTCGGCGCGATCGACTCCCCACAGGACGACACCGTCGACGCGGTGGTGGCGCGCGCGCCGGAGGTACGCACCCGGCTGCTCGGTGGCAAACAGCAGCAGGTCGGAGCCGTGCGCTCCGATTCCGTTCTTCAGGCCGACGAGGACGTCCTGGAAGAACGGGTTGTCGATGTCGGGGTGGGCGCCCGTGTTGAGGACGACGCCGATCAGCTGCGAGCGGCGGCCGACCAGAGTTCGCGCGGCAGCGCTGGGCGCGTAGTCGAGCTCGCGGGCGGCGGCCAGGACGCGCTCTCGCGTATCCGGATGCACGTCGGTGTAGCCGTTGAAGACCCGTGAGACCGTCGCGACGGATACGCCGCTGCGTCCAGCCACCTGTCTGATCGTCGCCGGCGTGATCTGGTCAGTTCTACAGGATCACGGCGCAAAAGTCCCACCGTTGGACGAAATGGTGGTACCTTCTGGCCGTTCCGAAAACGTTTTCGGAGGACTCCTCCAAAAACGTTTTCGGGGAAAGAAACCCGGCGAACTGTCCAGGAGAGGGGACCGAGCGCGATGCAGAACACGACGGACTCAAGTTGGGAACAACGAGGGGAGGACGGCATGCGACCAGTCCTGCCACGAACGCCGGCCCGGAGACGCCCGACGACGCGTTCCTGGCTTGCCACCCTGGCTCTGGGCGCGGCGGCCGCCGCCGCGCTTTCGGTGGGCGTGCCGGTGGCTGCCGCTGCGAGCCGCAGCCCCGAGTTGGGCCACGCGCTCGCTCCGAACACGCGCTTCCTCGTGCCGACGCCGGCCGACGGCTCGCTGCAGCAGATTCGCCAGCTGCTACGCAGCGACCAGGGCAACGACGCCCAACTGATCGCCGCGATGGAGTCGGTGCCCCAGGCCGTGTGGTTGGACGGCGAGACGCAGGCGCAGGCCGCCGACGGAAGCGCCGGCGTGCAGCAGGCCAACCGCGACGTCTTCAGGCAGGTCCGCCAGACCCTCCACCGAGCCCGCAGGCAGGACGCCGTGCCCGTGTTCGTGGCCTACAACATCCCCGGACGCGACTGCTCGCAGTTCTCGGCCGGCGGCGCGCCCTCCGACGCGGCCTATGACTCGTGGATCAACTCGATCGGGCAGGCGCTCGGCGACGCGAAGGCCGTGCTGCTGCTCGAGCCAGACGCGCTCGCCAACCTTCCCGGCTACTGCGGCGCCGCCTACAACACCCAGTTCCCGAACATCACCGACACGACCCGCATCGACGACGTCGCCTACGGCGTCACGACGCTGGAGCAGGACCCGAACATCTCGCTCTATCTCGACGGCGGGCACAGCGCCTGGCAGTCGCCTGGCAACATCGCCGAAGTGCTGACTGCCGCTGACGTTCAGCAGGCGCAGGGCTTCTTCCTCGACGTGTCCAACTACCAGTACGCGACCAACAACGCGTTCTACGGCGTGTGGGTCTCCTCGTGCATCACGTACGCGACCCAGCTGCAGGGCGTCACGCAGGCCGCGGCGCTGACGGATGCCAGCACCCTGGTTTCGTCGGACAACAGCCCGACCGGCGCGTTCAACACCTGCGGCCCGGGCGAGTACTACAACGGGGGCCCCGCCAACAACTTCAATGCCCCCAGCACTTACAACGGCACTTCGCTCGATCCGTTCGGCCATCCCTGGGCCGAGAATCCGAGCGACGGCGACTACGACACGACCGGCCCCGACTCGTTCTACGCCAACATCCTCGGCAGCACGCCGCCGTCGATCCACTTCGTGATCGACACCAGCCGCGACGGTCTCGGCCCGAACAGCATGTCGTCGTACGCCGCCGCGCCGTTCGACCAGCCGTCGAGCATCACCTCGGGGCTCCAGTCGGGCAACTGGTGCAACCCGCCCGGGTCCGGCCTCGGAACGCGTCCGACGGCCAATACCGGCGGCATCCTCAACTCGCTGGACAGCTTCCTGCCGGCCGACACCAACCTGCTCGACGCCTATCTCTGGGTCAAGCTCCCCGGACAATCCGACGGTCAGTGCGACCTCGCCGGAGGGGTCCGGAACTGGCAGAACTTCACCGCCGCTGGGGCAGGCGGTGGCGATACGCCGGCGATCGCCGGCTGGCCGGCGTCGACAGCCGCGGTGTTCAGCACGTTCGATCCCCTCTGGAGCCTCCAGGAGGGTTCGGTCGTGACCGATCCGGCGGCCGGCGCCTGGTTCCCCGCCCAGGCGCTCCAGCTGGCACAGAACGCCAACCCAAGGCTCGGGGGGTGACTTACACCGGGGGCTGAGTGACACGAAAGGGCCCCGCCTGGGTGGCGGGGCCCTCGTGCCAGCTTTGGCCTCGGCCTCGCGATGCTCACTCCCAGCGGAACAGGCGAGCGGCGAGCAGGCTGCCGCCGATCGCCCACGCGGCGAGCACCAGCAGCGGCTCGGCGCCCGCGGAGTGTCCGCCGAATGCGGCGTGGACCGCGTTGAATCCGGCTCCGGTGGGGAGCACCTTGGAGATGTCGGTGATTACCTGGGAGTGGATCTCCTGCAGGGGGACGTACAGACCCGAGAAGAAGGCCAGCGGATAGAACAGCACCGCGGTCAGCGCCTGGGCGATCTGCGGGCTGCCGGCGACTGCGGCGACGAGGAGACCGAGCGCGATCGTCGCCGCGGCCGTGAGGACCAGGGCGACGAAGCACACGAGATACCCGCCGGGGTCGTGCGGGAGCGCCATGCCGTACGCGACGGCGCCCACGCCCAGCAGGATCCCGAGCCCGATCACGGCCAGGATCAAATTGACGGTCGTCTGGGCTGCCAGCAGCCACGACGGGTGCGCCGGTGTCGTCGAGATCCGGCGCAGGACGCCCTGCTGGCGGTAGGCCGACAGCTGCTGCGGAAGCGTCGTCAGGCCCACCGCGATCAGCACGAACACGAGCAGCGTCGGTGCGTACAGGTTGAAGAACGAGATGCCGCCGAGTGCCTGCGTGGGGTGGGTCGTCCCCGGGATGCTGCCGAAGATCACCAGCAGCACCGTCGGAATCCCGACGGCGACGATCAACCCGACCGGGCGGCGGACGGCGTGCCTGATCTCGCTGGCGACGAGCATGCCGAACGCTCGCCGCTGCCGTGCGTTGAGATTGAGGGCCAGGGTGCTCATTGCGTAACTCCGTTCGTGGCGGCGTCGGTTGTCTCATCGGTCAGGGCGAGGAACGCGTCCTCGAGGTTTGCGGTCTCCGTCTGCACGTCGTCGGTCGGGATCCCGGCCTGGTGAAGCGCCACCACGACCGCGGTGACGAGATCCCCGGAGCCACTCACGACGACATCCGGGCCGTGGCGCTCGACCGCGCTGACCTCGGGCAGCGCCCACAGGGCCCCGTCCGGGATCGGTGCACGCGACGTGATCCGCAAGCGCTTGCCGGTGGTCGCGGCGAGGGCCAGCGTCCCCGGCCGATCGAGGGCGATGACCCGGCCGTGGTCGATCAGCGCCACGCGATCGCAGAGCCGTTCGGCCTCCTCCATGAAGTGGGTCACCAACACGATCGTCACCCCGTGGGCGCGGACGCCTTCGATCAGCCTCCAGGTATCGCGACGGGCCTCTGGGTCCAGGCCGGTGGTCAGCTCGTCGAGCACCGCGATCTCGGGCTGCCCGATCAGTGCCAGCACGATCGACAGGCGCTGCTTTTGGCCTCCTGAAAGGTGCTTGAAGTACGTGTGTTGCGCGTCCTGGAGGCCGAGCGTCGCGATCAGCTCACGCCCGTCGGCCGGCGCGCGGTAGAAGGACGCGTACAGGTCCACCGCCTCGCGGACCCTCATCAGCTCTGGGAGCGCGCTGTGCTGGAGCTGCACGCCGACGCGCTCGTGCAGCTCCTCGCGATCCCGGTGCGGGTCGAGGCCCAGCACCGTGATCTCGCCCCGATCGGCGGTTCGCAGCCCGGTGATGCACTCCACCGCGGTGGTCTTGCCGGCGCCGTTGCGACCGAGGATCCCGAAGATCTCCCCGGCGTCGACCGTGAAGCTGACGTCGTCCACCGCGACCGTCGCCCCGTACGTCTTTTGCAGATGCGCGACCTCGATCACCGGTGCCGCCGAACGATCGCTCGACACCGATCCAAACTGCCCGGCATCTGCCTGAATCAGTTGTTGGATGCTCATGGTTCCTGTTGATCCTTGGTCCAGTATGGTTTCGATACTGGCATGATATCACGTTTCTGATGGTGGTACAATATGGATGTGATATCGGATCGAAACTCGTCAGACGCGACGGCGGGTCTCAAGCCCGGCCCGTCCCGTCCGGACCAGCCCAATCAGCAACGACCAGCCCGCGTCGTACCCGGCTACCCGATGATGCTCGTGGTGACTACGGCGATGGCGGCGGGAATCGCGCTGACCGTCTTCGGCGGCAGCAACGGGGGACTGCTGGTCTTCGGCATCGTCCTGATCACGCTCGCCGGCATCGGGTACGGCGGATTCATCGTCGTGCAGCCGAACCAATCGCGGGTGCTGATCCTGTTCGGCCGCTACATCGGATCGGTGACCGAGGCCGGCTGGTGGTGGTGTCATCCGTGGGCGAGGAAGCAGAAGGTCTCGTTGCGGGTTCGCAATTTCCAGAGCGAGCGGATCAAGGTCAACGACGCCAGCGGCAACCCGATCGAGATCGCCGCGGTCGTCGTCTGGCGGATCACTGACACGGCGAAGGCGACCTTCGACGTCGCCGACTACGAGCAGTTCGTGACCGTGCAGAGCGAGACCTCGCTGCGTCATCTGGCCAGCGAATTCCCCTACGACGACTACAAGCCGGAAACGACCTCGCTGCGCGGCAACGCCGACGACGTCCGCAACGCGCTGCAAGACGAGCTCCAGACCCGCCTGCGGCTGGCCGGCATCGAGATCCTCGAGACCCGGCTGACCCACCTCGCATACGCGCCCGAGATCGCGGAGGTGATGCTCCGCCGCCAGCAGGCGGAAGCGATCGTTGCCGCCCGCAAGACGATGGTTCAGGGCGCGGTCAGCCTCGTGCAGATGGCACTGGCTCAGCTCGCCGACTCAGACCTCGTCGAGCTCGACCCCGAGCGCAAGGCGACGATGGTGTCGAACCTGATGATCGTTCTGTCCGGCGACCACTCGCCGACTCCGGTGATCAACACCGGAACCCTCTACAGCTAGGTGCGCACGGATGCCTGAGAGCAAACGGTTCCTCCTCCGGCTCGACCCTCGGCTGTTCGAGGCGCTCCGCCACTGGGCGGATGACGAACTCCGCAGCATCAACGCCCAGATCGAGTACCTCCTGACCGACCAGGCGCGCCGTGCCGGACGCCTCCCCAGGGAGCGGACCCCGCGGCCGCGACCGGAGCCGCCGACCGACGGCGATACGCCGAGCGACGACTTCGACGACTTCGGCGACTCTGAAGCGGCGACGGTCTCGCGCAGCTAGGGCGGGAGGTGAACGCGGTGCGCTTGCTGCGGCTGGAGCACGTCGGCATCGTCGTTGAAGACCTCGCGGCTGCGACCGAGTTCTTCGTCGAGCTCGGACTCGAGCTGCTGGTAGAAGCACCGGTCGAGGGGACCTGGGTGGACCGCATCGTGGGTCTCGATGGCGTTCGGGCGGAGGTCGCGATCGTCCAGACTCCTGACGGCCACGGACGACTCGAGCTGACGAAGTTCCACGCGCCGCTGGACCAGGGCGATGGTCGGCCCGCGCAGGCGAACACGCCCGGCATCCGCCATCTCTCGTTCGCGGTCGAGGACATCGACGCGGTCGTCGCCGGCCTGCGAGCCCGCGGCTTCGAACTGGTCGGCGAGCTGGGGCGCTACGAGGACAGCTACCGGCTCTGCTACGTCCGCGGCCCGGAGGGGATCATTGTCGAGTTGGCGGAGCAGATCGGCTAGCGGCTTCCGTCGTGCTCAGGATCTTGGCTATCAGTTCGCTCTTTGCGTCCGCGTACTCATTCATGTCGTTCCATTCCCGGGTCGCAAGGTCGCGCTTGAGCCGCTCGTACGCGGCGCGATCCTCCGGGGAGCGCCGCAGCCGGTCACGGAAGGCCAGATGGCGATCGACCTCCGGGTCGGCGGCCGCCCACACGTGAACATGCACGTCGCGTTGCGGCGTCCGGAACATCCGGTGTCCCCGCTCCCGAACTCGTAGCTCATATCCCGCCGACTCCAGTGCGGGCAGCAGCGTTGACTCGTCCTCGGGATCCTCGACGGCGACGAGAACGTCGATGACGGGCTTGGCTGCGAGCCCCGGCACGGCGGTCGAGCCGATGTGCTCGATGCGCAACGCGGCGGTTGCAAGCGCCCGCCGGATGCGCTCTCGCTCGTGCTGAAACCTCCTCGGCCAGCTTGGGTCGTAATCCGCGATCACGATCTGCCGCCGCTCGCGACCACCGATCAGGACCCGATCGAGGTTCTGGTCCCGCTCTCGGCCGTCCACTCCGCGAATTCTTTCAAGACGCCCGCAGGGGGACTTGACAACGACACAAGGAAGTGAGTACTCTCTTTCTATGACATCGACCAGAAAACGCCAGAGCGCGGAGGAACGTCATCAGCAGATCCTCGAGGCGGCGCGCCCGCTGTTCGCCGAGCGTGGCTATTTCGGCACTCCGACAGTTGAGATCGCGAAGGCCGCCGGCCTCTCGCATGGCTACATGTTCCGGCTGATCGGAACCAAGGAGGCGCTGTTCGTCGAATTGGTGCGCGACTCGTTTGACCGGATCGAGGCGACCTTCAGGGATTCGGCGCGATCGGTGAAGACGCGCGCGCCCGCGGAGCGGCTGCAGGAGATCTCGGTCGCATACGCGGACGTGATCGCGCGCCGTGAGCTGCTGCTGATCCAACTGCAGGCCGCGGCCGCGTGCACTGAGCCCGCGATCCGTGCCGCCGTTCGCGAGGGGTTCGCCTCGATCGTCGAGCTGCTGCGCGAGCTCAGCGGCGCGGAGGACGCCTCGATCCAGCAGGTGCTGGCGATGGGCATGCTGGCCAACTTCACCGCGGCGATGGATGCCGAGGAGCTCGACGAGCCCTGGGCGCGGACGCTCGTCGGCGAAATGGTGTTCAGGCCGGCGCATAACTAGGACTTCTCTTTTTTACCCACAAAGAAAGCGACTACTCGCAACCTGAGGAAGGGACAAACACCATGTCGATACTCAAGACCAGATCAACATCGGGCCGCGGCGTCAGCCGCTGGTGGGCGCTCGCGCTGCTGGCGATGGCCGAGTTCGTCGTCGTGCTCGACGCCTCGATCGTCAACATCGCGCTGCCGTCGATCGGGCGCGGGCTGCACTTCTCGCTCGCCAACCTCTCGTGGGTGGTCAACGCCTACGTGCTGACCTTCGGCGGCTTCCTGCTGCTCGGCGGCCGGATCGCGGATCTGATCGGGCGCCGTCGGGTCTTCACGATCGGCCTGGGAGTGTTTTCGGTGGCGTCGCTCGCCGGCGGGCTCGCCCAGAGCGAGGTGTGGCTGATCGGCGCCCGCGCGATCCAGGGCCTGGGCGCGGCGCTGCTCGCGCCGGCCGCGCTGTCGCTGGTGACCGCGACCTTCCGCGAGGGCGCCGAGCGCAACAAGGCGCTCTCGATCTGGGGTGCGGTCGCGGGCTCGGGCGCCGCCGCCGGGGTGCTGTTGGGCGGCGTCCTGACCAGCGCGCTCGGGTGGCGCTCAGTTCTGTTCGTCAACGTCCCGATCGGGCTCGGCGCGATCCTGCTGACTCCGATGCTGATCGCCGAGAGCCGTGGTGAGGTCGCCCGCCGCAGCTTCGATCTGCCCGGCGCGGCCACCGTCACCGCCGGACTGTCGGCCCTCGTATATGCGCTGGTGCGGGCGAGCACCGTCGGCTGGGGCTCGCTCCAGACGATCGGCGTCCTCGCCGCGGCGGCCGTGCTGCTGGTCGCGTTCGTCGTGATCGAGCGCCGTTCCGACGCGCCGCTGGTCCCGTTCGCCGTGTTCGCGAACCGTAGCGTCAGCGCCGCCAACGCGACGATGCTGGCCGCCGGCGCGGCGATCATCGGCCTGTTCTACTTCCTGTCGCTGTATCTCCAGAAGGTGCTGGACTACAGCGCCATCACCGCCGGCCTCTCGCAGCTGCCGCTGGCCGTTGGGATCGTCCTCGCCGCTGGGGTCGCGTCGCCGCTGGTCGCCCGGATCGGGCTCCGGCGGGTGCTGATCGCCGGGCTGGCGATGTTCGCGGCCGGCCTGGTGTGGTTTGCCCGGCTGCCGGTCCACGGCAGCTACCTCGCCGACGTGCTCGGACCCTCGCTGCTGATCGCTCTCGGGCTCGGAATGGCGTTCGTGCCGATCACGATCCTGTCGGTGACCGGGGTCAGGGACCGTGAATACGGCCTGGCCAGCGGCCTCGTCAACACCTCACAGCAGATCGGCGGCGCGCTCGGACTCGCCGTGCTGACCACGTTCGCGACGACCAGGACCAACCATCTTGTCGCCAGCCATCACCCGATCAGCCAGGCACTGACGCTCGGATTCCACATCGGCTTCCTCGGCGCAGCCGGATTCGTGCTGGTCGCGATCATCGCCGGCATCGTGATCCGTAGCCGGCGGGCCGACGCCAGCGAGCCGGCCCCCGCCGGCGCAACGGCCTAGGGCCGCAGATCACCGCCGGCAGCAGAGCCCCGGAGCGCCAACCGGCCTCCGGGGCTCAACTCTGTTGCGCCACTTCAATCACCGCAGCCGCGGGCCGTGATCCCGGTAGACTCCGGCGGGTTCCGCACCGGCAGCGGCTCCACTGGCGTTTCGACTCAAAGGGAGCGATCGACCATGTCCGTTGCCGTCCGTCCGTTCGAGCGTTCAGACCGTGATCAGCTGGCGGCGCTCGTCAATCTGCACATCGCCGCGGTGATTCCGGGCGTGATGCTGTCCGTCAACGCCGTGCTCAGCCAGCTCGAGCACGAGCCCTACGAGAACGTCGTCGACCCATGGGTGGCGGAGCGGCGCTGCCTGGTCGCGACCCGCGACGAGGACATCGTCGCGGCAGCGCTCCTGCATCGGTTCCGCGCCGATGACGACGTCGGACCCCACTACCGCGGGTCGGGCGAGATCCGCTGGCTGGTTTGCAAGATCGACGCGCTCGACGCCGGCGCCCGACTGCTTGAGGCCGTGCTGGCGCAGATGGAGTCCTGGCGGGTGGCGGTGATCGGAGCCGAGTGTTCGTTCCCGGCTCTCGGCTGCTACGGCGTCCCGGACACGACCCCGCACATCCGCCGGCTGCTGACAGATGCCGGGTTCGGGGAGCCGACCCGATCGGAGCAGGTGCTGGCCGCGGAGTGCTCGGCGCTGGTCGGCCGCCATCAGCCGGAGCTCGCAGCGACGCGGACCCTCGGGGAGCTCGGTCCGCGGTTCACCCTCAGACGAGGCGCGGAGGAGGTCGGGTTCATCGAGGTGTGCGACCACAGTGCGCAGATGGCCCGCAGCTCGGTGGCGGCCCGCTGGGCCGATGTCGGCAATCTGATCGTCCCCGACGAGCGCCGGCTCAGCTCGGCGATGCCGCAGCTGCTGTCGGTGGCGGCCGAATGGCTCCTGCTCGGCGGGGTCACGCGACTTGTCGACTACTGGGCCGAGGACGTGGATCCTCGCGGCTATCTCGATCAGCTCGAACAGCTCGGTTTCCGGAGGCTCGTGACCAACGAACGAGGCCTCCGACGCTTTGCGGACCCAACGAACGCGGGCCGCTGATCATCAGCGGCCCGCAGTTCGTATCGCCTCGGAGAGGCGGGCTGGCTCCGGTGCCACCCGACACCTGGAGCTTTCGCGATCAGGTGATCTTGAAGCTGCCCTTCATGCCAAGCGCGGCGTGACCGGGGACGGTGCACTTGTAGTTGTAGCTGCCGGCCTTCGAGAACTTGACCGTGAGGGTGGTGCTCTTCCCGCCCGCGACCATCTTGCTCGTGTGGCCGTCGATCTGGAAGTCGTGCGAGATTCCCGAGGCCTTGTTGGTGATCTTGAAGGTCACCGTGCCGGGCTTGGCGCTGCTCGCCGAAAGCTTGAACTTGAAGTTGATCGCGGTCACGTTGATCGTCGTGGCGGCGGCGTGGGCCACTGGCTCGGCCTGCGCGAGCGCGGGTGCGGCCACGGCCGACAGGGTGAGCGCTGCAAGAACCGCCGGCACAACCCGGAAAACGCTACGTCTTGACATACATCCTCCTCATCGCGGTGGCGAGGCCACCTGGTTGTTCTGACCTCCCGAGGCGACTCCCGGTCAAGCCGGTTGAGACTCCCTTCGACACCTCGCAGAACCCTACGAGAAATCTGCTATTCAGGTTTCCTTAGTAAAAGGATAGGCGTTTGCGGGTGCCGCGTGTTGCGCCACCAGTGCCCCCGGCTCAGCCGCCGCCCGCCTGAGCCCGCCCGGACTGCAGCCACCGCTCGATCGCGTCGAGCACAGTGGCCCCGCGCGCGTCCGCGCCGATCGACAGCCGGCTCGCGGCCGCATCGACCTCGACAGTCAGAAAGCCGCAGCAGTCGCGCTCGACTGCTGCGGCTTCGGCGACGAGAACGCGATCGGCCCCGTCGTCGAAGGAGATCCGGAGGCCGTCCGGACCCCGTTCGATTCCGGTGGCCATCGCGCCGAGCCGTTCGTATCTGCTCGCCTGGGCGCTGAGACCGTCCGCGTCGAGCCCGCAACCTGCGGCCGCTGCCATCGGCAGCTCGTCCATCAGCGTCCCGGGTCCCCGTAGGGCACGGCCATTACGTGCGTTTCGGTGAAGCCGAACAGCCCCTCGCGGCCGAGCTCGCGCCCGATCCCGCTCTGGTTGAACCCGCCGAACGGCGCCCGCTCGTCGACCGCGCTCCCGTTGTGGTTGTTGAAGAACGTGATTCCGGTGCGCAGCTGCCCGGCGACTGCCATCGCGTGCTCGTCGTCTCCGGACCAGACCGACGAGCACAGCCCCGACCAGGTGTCGTTCGCCATCGCAATCGCCTGCTCCTCGGTGTCATACGGGATCACCGGCAGCGTCGGGCCGAACTGCTCCTCGGCGACGACCCGCAGGTCGCCCGGCGGATCAAGGACGAGCGACGGCAGCGCGTAATTGCCGTCCGACGGGCCCGCGTCGACGTACTCGCCGAACTCGAACACCTCGGCGCCGGCGGCCCGCGCCTCCCCGACCAACTCGACGACGTAGTCGCGCTGCCGGGCCGTGTTCAGCGGCCCCATCGTCACCTCGGGGTTGAGGCCGCAGCCGACCCGAGTCCCCTGGACCGCGGTGCGAAGCCCGTCGACGACCTCGCCGTAGCGGCGGCGCGGGACGTACAGCCGCTTGATCGCCATGCACACCTGGCCCGAGGTCATGAAGGTCGCTGCGGCGATGCGGCCGAACGCCGCCTCGTCGAGAACCGCGTCGTCGAGCACGACCGCGGGATCGTTCCCACCCAGCTCGAGCGTCAGATTCGTGATGTTCGCTGCCGCCATCTCCATGATCCGCCGGCCGCCGCCGACGCTGCCGGTGAAGCAGATGTGCTTGACCCGGGGGTCGCCGACGACGATCGGTCCGACCACCGCGTCCTGGCCGGTGACCACGTTCAGCACCCCCGGTGGAAGCGCCCGGGCGACGTGACGGAGGGTCATCACCGACGACAGCGGCGCCGTCGGCGGCGGCTTGACGACGACCGCGTTGCCCGCCATCAGTGCATGCGGGAGACTGGCCCCGAGGATCGCGAGCGGCCAGTTGAACGGATACATGATCGTCACGACCCCGGCCGGGACGTGCTCGATCGTCGTCTTGAAGGGAGGGCCGGCGATCTGCTCAGGGGTGTCGAGCTCCGGCGCGAACACGGCGGCCTGGTGAAAGCGCCCGATGAATACGTGCAGGTCGATCTCCGCCTCGAACCGGATCTTGCCGTTCTCACGCGAGAGGATCTCGGCGCGCTCGCCGAAGTCTGAGTCGAGCCCCTCCAGCGCACGCAGGGCGATCTGCGCCCGGTCGGCGGCGGGGATCGCCGCCCACTCAGGCCAGGCGGCGTGGGCTGCGGCAACGGCGTCTCGTGCATCCTCGGCCGACGCCGAGGCGGCGTGACCGATGACGGAGCCGTCGTGCGGATCGTGGACCGCGAACGAGTCGGCGGTGCCCCGTTCCTCGCCGCCAATCAACAGCGGCGTGCTGGTGGTTGTGTCGCTGACTGCCATCTCGCTCCTCTCCGGTGTTCCGCGGGCGCCGGCCTAGCGGGGCCGGCGCCCGCACCCAAGCGCACCTAGTTAAAACCTACGCCTCGGCACCTGCAACGCCGTCGGCGCTGGGCGTCAACTCGCTCAGCGCGGAGCCGGGCAGGTCCGTCCGCATCTGGTCGCGGCTGCTAGATTCCAAGCGTCCGCGGTGGGCGTAGCTCAGCTGGTAGAGCTCCTGGTTGTGGTCCAGGCGGTCGTGGGTTCGAGTCCCATCGCTCACCCTCTGTCATGAGTCGGGACATATGTCTCACATGAGTCGCGACATATGTCTCAGTTTTGGGAGCTCGGCCAGCGGCCGGGCTCTCGTTTGTTGGCTGCGCCAACCGGTCCAGCGGGCTCGATCTTCGCGTCCAGACCCGCCGCGGCCAGGCGGCGCGGCGACTCGGAGTACCTTGATTGCGCTATAGACAATGAAGGTACTCCGAGTCGTGTGATCAACCCTGCCGGCCGTTCAGAAGCCGGCTGATCGTCGGCGGCGCAGGCGACCCGCCCTTGCTCGTTGGAGGTGCCCGCCCGGCGATCGTGACCGGTTCGGC
>Ga0123356_10001250_pt1 | contig 28124 bp, 25 predicted proteins | sample TergutEmb28metaG_2_FD_92546 | JGI IMG/M metagenome (GOLD analysis project Ga0123356, IMG submission 92546) | Embiratermes neotenicus P3 segment gut microbial communities from Petit-Saut dam, French Guiana - Emb289 P3 | ecosystem: Host-associated > Arthropoda: Insects > Digestive system > Gut ...
CCGCCTGGAAGTAGGTCTCAGGACTCTTCAAATTGCGCAGCATCAGGATGGAGGACCACTGTGGTACGGTCACGCCAGTGGCGAGCTTGCCGCAGGACAGCGTGATGGTCTTGGTCGCGAATCCGCTCCCGATGGCCTTGCGCACCGGCGGCAGCGCGTCAAGCCCGATGCCCGCCGGGGAACCCGCCGCGACGACGACCTTATACTCGTGCCAGAAGGTGTTGTGCTTCTCAGCCAGCAGGGTCGCCATAGCGTGACAGCCCGCGACGTTGGGCAGAAACCAGAACGAGTGCTGCAGGTACGGAAGCAGGCGCACGTCTGAATAGGGGAACGGCGGCTGCGTGCCCGTCTTGAGGCTTTCGACGGCTCTCGGCGCGTACTGGCCCCGGATAATGTCCAGCCACTTCTGCACATCGGTCTTGTGCTTGAACTGCGCACCCTTGCCCGTGCCGGTCGCAGCAAAAAACTCGTTGAGGTCGAACTCGTCGAACTCCCCGGCGCTCGCGATCGTCAGCAGTTCGTCCGGCATCTGGTATGTTAGCAGCCGCATCTGCGGCAGCGCGCCATAGGGGTTCCACTTGCCGGGGTTCCCGGCGGCGAATTCCTCTTTGGCGCGCTGCTCGTCTGTGTACGTCCAGTTGAAAATCTGTTCCTCGATGAACTCGCCCGTGGCCAGCGCCCTGAACGGCGTGCCGGAGAGGTAGAGATAGGCCTTGGTCGTGATGGGTAGGAACTCGACTTCCTTCTCCGAGAGCAAGCTAAGGTCTTCGTTCACATCTTCCAGCCCGGTCGCGTATTCGAGCTTGGTCTCTTTCTTGGCGACCGCCTCTTCCTCGCCCTCGAACAGCTCCTTCGCGGTATCGCGCCAAGCACCGAAATGGTACTCGTCGAACACCACGAGGTCCCAATTCACCTTGTGCAGCCATTCGTTCCTGGACTTGATGTTCCCCGCTGCGTCACGGCCGAGCAGATCCTGGAAGGAGCCAAAATAAACAACCGGCTTTTTGGGGTCGATCTGCGTCGGGTCGCCGCCGGAGGATTTCGACAGATACTGCCAGCCCTCGAAATCCACGTGACTCTCAAGGTCCGTTTGCCACGCATCCTCCACCGCGGGCTTGAAGGTCACCACAAGCACGCGCTTGGCAACGACTTTCCTGGCGAGCTGGTAAGTGGTGAATGTCTTACCGAAGCGCATCTTCGCGTTCCACAAGAAGCGTGGCACTGCGTGCGCATTTTCCGCCCAACGCGAGAGGAAATAAGCGTGTGTCACTTTCACCGCTTCGGCCTGTTCACGGCGCATCTGGAAGGTCTGGTAATGCGTGCCCGTAAACCGTTGTCCCGTGCGCAGCTCGGTGAGCACGGTCTTCACGTCCTTGACCGCGCAACGCATCCATTCCAGTTCGGTGTTCTCGAAGCCCTTCCTGACGAGCGCTGCGCGCACCTCGTGGTCACTGAAGATGGTGCCGTCGTCGCGCTCCGCGGCTTCGTCCAGTTCAATTCGAAAGTTCTTTATGGTGGCGGTCTTGACCTGTTCGACGACGCGCTGCTTCACGTCCCGTGTAGTTTGTCCGACCTTGAGGAGACCCTTGTGCGCCTCATCTGCAATCGAGTAGGCGTAGATGCGTGGCCGGGCTTTCGGCTTCGGAGCAAGGATTTCCTCGATAGCCTTACTCATCTTCGACTTCGTTCGCGGCGACATCATCGAATAGTTCACTGTCGTGCTCGGCGACCTGTGACTCGATGAAAGCGATCTCTGCTTCGGTCAACCCGTACCGCTTGTAGAGCTTGGCGTCTGTCCATTCTTTGTCTAGCGGAAGGTCGGGGACAAATGCGTACACAGGCCTGAGCGCATCCTGCGTGGGTTTACGAAGAGAGACGAGGAAGCGAACGAACCTGGTGCGAAGGTACGTGGCATAGTTGATCGCCTCCATCTCACTTTTAAAATGTCCAGCGACGAGATAGGTCTCAGTGCACGCCGTGCCCGGCCCGGCGACGATGGGCTTACTGAGGAACTTAGTCTCGACCGCTGCGCTCGTTCCTTGGATGCGCGTCATCAGCACCTTCCACTCGTCAATCCATCCGGAGTTAGTCGGAACGTCGCCTCGTTCGGCCCAGGCAATGCGTTGGTTGGCGAATAGCTTCACTGGCGAGCGCATCCCCGCGTTCGTCGGCTTTCCTTTGAAGTTGGTTGCGAGTCCGAACGGTCTCTGGCTGGACACGCGAGCGTCCAGCGTGGGCTCACTTTTGGCCCTAACCTTCTCCAGGATCGGCACCGCTTCATTGCGCCGCACGAGAATGTCGTAGGCATCGAGGTAGCGAGCGACCGCTGGCCCTGTTGGGTTCCCATCCCAGATCGTCTGCACCTCGCACGGGCCGTTGTGGGCACGATCCCACAGAAAGTACGAGATTCCACCGCGAATCTTAACGCCCGGGAAACCCTCGTAGAGCTTCGGGTAGTCCACGATGCGCCGCATCCGCTTGTCGGACAGCATAGACCCACGGAAATCGTTGAGCCCCATACCCCCAGAAAACCAGCGTGAAGGAGTGACCATTACCAAGTAATGAGGGTCGAGTTGCTTGGCCTGAACAACGAATTGGTGGTAGATCGGGCGGGCTTGGTTGCCATAACCCTCTGTTTCCAGTTGGTATGGTGGATTCCCGATGATCACGTCGAACTGCACATCACCTCCAAACAACTCGGCTACCCGAGTCTTGATGTTGTCGCTATGGATGAACGCATAGGCGTGCGTTTCAAACCCTTCGCCACGGTCGAGTATCTTCTGGCTTGTCCCACAATACATACACTTGCCATTCGCCCACTGGTGCTCGGTTCGCTCGAACCAGACATTGCCCGCGTCGAGAGCGAAGCCCTGGGCGATCGAGTGCTTTCCCTGAGCGTGCTTCGAACAATACACGCTGCGCCGCGCGAGTAGACTGGTGAGATACGTTATACCGATACCGAACACCTGCTTCGTCAGGATGTGGTTGACGCGCCCTTGGAGGTCTGGAATCTCGGTCGCCAATCCGTTCGTGAGACGGCTGGTGATCTCGCGTAGGAACACACCCGACTTCGTGCACGGGTCGAGGAACCTCACCGACCTGTCGACCCAGAGATCCGCGCCGCTATGGTCGGCTGCCCACGCCTCGGCCAGCGTGTCCAGCATTCGGTTCGCGAAGTCGGGCGGCGTAAACACCTCGTCGCTCGAGAGATTCGCAATGCACGTCAGCACATCCGGGTTACGTCCGCGTAACGCAAAACCAGCCTGCGTATTCATGCGGTCTCCTTCGGTGTGCCTCCGTGCGCGGCGGCTGCCAGTTCGCTCACCGTCATCGGCGGGTAGGTCTTGGTGGGCGTGAAGATTTCGTGCTTACCCAGGTGAGCGAAGAGCGAACCCTCCGCGCTGAAGGCAGACGAACTGGTGAGAACGTCGAAGCGGAAGTCACGCCGCTGGAACTTGCCCTTGCCGAGATAGCCCCACTCGGCAAACGTGATGGGTGGGCCATCATGCATGCGCATCGTCAGCGCGTCGCCGTGTGCGAGATTCTGCGACAGTACGTAGAATGCGGCGCGGTACAAGGCGTCCGAGTCATCGATGTTTAGATACTCGGCTAGGATCTCCAGCATGTTCGCCCGGCACTCAGCGATATTGTCCATCAAGAGCTCGATCCCATAGGTGCACATCAGCGCGAGAAGGGCGTAGTGCCGCTTTTCAAACTCGGACCTTCCGAATTTGATTTCGACGATGGCGAACTTTCTCTGTAGAATCCGAACTAGGAAGTTCCCGCTGCCGCATGCTGGCTCCAAGAAGCGCGAGTCAATGCGCTCAGTCTCGTCTTTGACGAGGTTGAGCATCGCCTCGACCATCCACGGAGGAGTGAACACCTCCCCGTGGTCGGCGGTGCGTTTCTTTGACTTGATCAGAAGCTGGTCAAGCTTGACGCGCGCGAACGCTTCATTAGCCACGTTTCGACGCCCCTTTGACTCATGTCGCCCATTATCTGCGCGCTTAGATTGCATCGGAAAGCCGCTCCACGAATATGACCATCACGACACCGCGCCTATGCTTGGGGATCAGCACCGGTTCCGTGCGTACAGTGTCGATCGCCAGACAGAAAGCGTTCCTTAGCTCCCGCTCTGACATCGCTTTCATGGTGCCATCCCGCCCCGCATTTCAGAACGGTATCTCTTCGTCTTCCCAGCTCGGCTGCGCAACTGGCTTCGTCGCAGGCGCATCTTTGGTAGGAGCGGCATGCTGGTAAGGCGGGGCAGGGAGCGCCTTCGGCGACTCGGCCAGGCGCGAGAGGGCGGCTTCCTCACTTTCTTTGTCAATGCCGATCAGCCGCATGATGTGCATGACGGCTGATGGACCTTCCGCCGCTATTGTCGTTACACTTGAGAGACCCACGACAACCACGCTTAGGAGAGCCATCGCCTTGCCAAAGCTGAGACGTCGTTGTCCCAGCTCGTCCTCCAGCTCGTTAAGTTTCGCCTTTAAGGCCTGTTTCATTGCCTCGGAGAGGTCCGACTGCTGAATCGTGTCCCGCAGCCGGTCGATGTAATGCTGAATCTTGGTGCGCGTGTTATCGGTGATTTGCACTGATAACCTACCTCGCGCGCGGCGGTTTTGGATGCGAATGCGGGCCACTTCGCCCTGTACCGCAAGGGCGAATGTGCTATAGAATTTCCAAGTTTCGCGTTGTTCTGATACGTGTGGATCAGGCAAATTTGGGATGCCGCACTGCTGGGCGACTGAGTAAACCGCCGCCATGTAGTGCGCGCGCACTGACACATAGAAATCGCCAGATCGTTGGTCCTCTTCCAGCATCTGCGTCATGTTTCGGCGGCAGATGGCCTCGAATTCGACGAAGCACTGCTCATCGTCTTCCGGCAGGTTATCGAAGTCCTGGGCTGATATGATCTCATAGTCCATTGGGCGGCCTTTTGTTTATGCGGTTCGTTTATGCGGTCGCTCTCCGCTGGGCGGACAGTATCTGCCGTTGATCGCGACGCCGTATACCAGCGTTCCCGATCGCGTATCCGATCGTTGCCGCCCAGGATATTCTGCTCATGGCCAACCTCTTTAGATGTTGATGTCGATGTCGCTTTCGATGACGGCAGTTTCGACGAAGGCCCCGAGCTGGTCGCGCAGCTCATTGTAAACATCGTCGTTCTCGTCGCCTGTGCCAAGTGAGAGCACGAACACGACCTCCATTTCAGGAACCTCTTCTGTTGTTGCGTAACCATATAGGTAGAGGTCACGTGCATAGATCCGCGCATAGATGCGCAGTGTGTCGCTGTCGAATCTGACATTTCGGAAATTGCTTTTATGATGCCGGATCGAGCTCCACTTGTGGTCGATCGCGCGCGTACCCTGCTCGGTGAGCTTCTCAGTATCGAGCGACCCCAGAAGATTGTGGAATTTTGGCGTGTCCTTTGGCGTCCTGCTCCGCTGATATTGCAGTGCCGTCGCGAGGCGAACGCTGAAATAGTTAGGGCCGGCGTAATCCGTGACCATCGGGTGCGGATTAAGGATGGCTGTTAGGGCACCTATCCCGCGGAGCCTTCCTGACAGGCGCATGGAATGCGGGATTGGTAGTTCCCAATAATAGGCAACCCTCGGCCGCAGCCCGGCTCTCCATTGCAGCGTGACGAAACCGGGGCGGCATTCCCAGGGCAACGACGTAACAGCCGGCGTACCGAACCCGAGCGCCGGGTCAAAGCCCTGTCCGTCAGCATTGTGCAGCAGTAGCGCTTTTACGAGATCAGGCGAGGCATCCCGCACGCGCTGCATGGTATGCGCAGCCAGAGGGGAGGTTAGCGCCGCTGAAAAGCTCGATCCTCTAATGATCGCGCCGCCTAAAGCGCGCACATGCGAGAAATGCGACAGCTCCGGCTTCAGCATACTCGACGGGCCCGGCCCGATAAGGCTGACCGGGCATTCCCCGGCCGGACCGCCGTTGTCGCCGTGCATGCGACCGCCGATCGTCACTGCGGCCTCGCAGTCAGCCGGCGGCTTCAGCCAGTTGCCTGGCTTGGTGCCGATCGAGATGACCGGCAGGACGCGGTGCTTTCGCGCCAGTAGGGCAATGTCATGGCCAAGCTGGCTCACGAAATCGGGCTGGCAGTCCTGCTTCTGGTTCAGCGAGAAGTTCCAGACCCGCGTGCTGGGGTTGGCCGCCATCACGCTGTCCAGATAGGCGACGAAATCCTGCGGATCGATCACCACCCGCGCCGTCTCACGGGGTACCGCCTGCACTGTGCCAACCTGGCAATAGAGCGACGGTAGCGTCAGGTTGTTGTTCCATTCGTGGCCCTGCACGATGAGCGATGTGATCCGGTTGCCGTGACGCACGTCGGCAATGCCAGTCCGAATGAAAGGCGGAACGCGCCAAGCCTCCGCGTGACGGTAGGAGGCGGCCGACATGCCGCCGTCAACGACCCCCACGATCGGCAACGACGCCATGTCGGTGGGCAGCGGGCGGTCCGGTTCGCGGCCTTCCCCTGGGGAGGTGGAGCTGATCGACCGCACCGGCTCGATACGGAAGACGGTTCCAGACGCAACGAGTTGCTGCAGCGCGGCCGGCGTCCGCACGATGACCGTCGTACGGGCACGCTGCCGGAGCCGATATTCCCGCACGGCGAGATTGAAGCGGTCGCCGGCGGTGCCGGCGGCCCGCAAGCTGTGGCGCATGGCAGCTGGAACATTTGCGTCGAGTTCGGCTGCAACGCTGGCAAGCAGCGGCGGGGGAGCGGCGATTATCCCGTCGCGCAAAGCCGCGAAGGTCTGGATCAGGTGCTCGGCCGCCTGGTGGCCGCGCAGCGGCATCATCCAGATGACGAAGGCGCGGCCGCCGTTGATCTCAGGGGCAGCTTCCCAGATCGCATCCAGCGAGGAAGCGCCGGCTGCGTCCGCAAAAAACCGAACGGATTCTACGCGGGAGATATCGACCTGATCTTTGGTATGGTCTGTCTGTCGCACTAGGCGTGCAAAGCCGGTGAGCTGGTTTGCGACGACCTCGACGAGATAACCGGTGCCATAGGGCGCGAGGAGATAGGCGCCCCGTGTTGCTTGAAACAGATCAGAGGGCGTCCAGGACGGCGCCAGCGAGTCATCGTACATCGCCACGTAAAGGATGACGCGGCCGTCAAACTGGGGCCGCTGTATCACCTCCGCCGCGAGGCTGGCAAACTGCGCCGCCAGCGCGCGCCGCTGGTCGCGAAGCCGGTTCGTCTTGATTCCGGCGGTATTCTTGCCGCCACTGCTGATGCCTTCGGGCTTCGGGTCCTTGGTGAAGCGGAGGACCGGGTTGAGCAGCGGGCGGCGTGGTATTTCAGCCATGCCCAGCCTCCCGCAGGTAGCGGTAGACCATTTGTCGGCTGACGCCGACGATACAGGCGATATCCCGAATGCTGGCCTTCTTGTGCAGAAAGAGCGTCAGGGCCTTTTTGTCGACTGTGTCTAGTTCGCGGTTGTCGAGGAGGCGCGGGTTGCCGGCGCGGGAGGATTGCACCGCCAGCAGGATTTGAGCGAGGCTTGGTTCTTGATTGCCGAGGATCGAGCGTCGGCGAGCGGCCAGCGCGATATTCTCGATGTCGGCGCCGTTCAGGCCGTCCGACGCCTGCGCGAGCAGGCTGGCTTCCTCGGGCTTCCCAGCGTCCTGGAAGAGGAACTGTTGCCACAGACTGTGACGCACATCCTCATCGGGCAGGTTCATCTCAATCTTGTAGGGGAAGCGCCGCCATATCGCCGGATCGAGCAGGTGCGAATGATTGGTTGCGCCGATCGTCACGACGTCGTCCGTCAGTGAGTCGAGCCCCTGCAGAACCGTGTTCACGACGCGCTTTAGCTCGCCGAGCTCGTGCCGGTCGTCGCGCAGTTTCGCCACGGCGTCCAATTCGTCGAGGAACAGGACGGCGTTGCGCGCCGGCACGAACTCGAAAATGCCCCGGATGTTCTTGGCGGTCTCGCCCAGGCGGGACGAGATCAGAGAGTCTAGTCGCGCGACATAGAAAGGGCGCTTGAGGATTGCCGCGATGTGGCCTGCCAGCAGGGATTTCCCAGTGCCGGGTGGGCCGTACAGCAGGACGCCCAGGCGCGCGGATACACCTTTCGCAGCCAGCAGACCGATGTGTTTCGCGTCCTCAATAAACTGGGAAATCGTATGGCCTGCTTCGCCGCTGAGCACGATCGGCGTCGCCGGCCACTGGCCCTCCTCAATCAGCGGTAGACGAGATCCGGCATCGCGGGGCAGTGCCTCCGCATAGCCAGAGGTCTGCAGGGGCACGCCACGCCTTCGAAGTAGGCTCTGGAGCGCCTTGGCCCCTTCCCGGTCGTTCTGTTCGGCCAGACGCTTGGCAATCTGGCTGCCAATCCGGCGAACGCCCGTGTAGTCCGCCGACATGGCGGACTCAATGAGCGCAACTATCATCGATTTGTCAACTTCCATGCCCACTATAGAGCCATGGATCTCCATATTGTCAACTTATAGTATGAAAGTGTAAACTCAAGGCCGGTTCTCAATTGAGCGGCAGCCGCGGGCATACCAGCCGCCAAGCCGGTAGCTTGTTACACTATCGCCAGTGTAAGCATCCCCGCTCAGAAAGAGCCCGAATGCCAACGAAATTCTCTTTTAGCAGTTGAGGTTAGTGCGCCACGATGGATAACGATCACACTCTTTCCGATGAGACGCAGCTCGATAAGGCGATACGGCTCCAGAACGGACTGATTGCGTGTGCAACTGGCAATAACTTCGACGGCGGTGACGCTGCGTACAAGGAACTGCGCTGGAATTTTGCAAATCGTCCAGACACCAAGCCGAAGCTACCGGATTTTATCCGTCGCTGCAGCGACATCGGGCAATTCTGGGGTTGGATCAAATACGAGAAGCCTACCTATGCCGAGCGGCGCGCGCTCATCTGGAATGCGTTCCGGCCACTGATCGATTATCTTGAAACACAGGACTGCACTCCGGGTATTGGACCGATCACCGCAACGCTGGACGCGTTCGACCCCGACAACGTGCACGCCGCGTGGAAAAAGGCGCTAGACAGGCGCGCGGCCGACCCCGAGGGGGCAATCACCGCGGCCCGCACGCTTCTTGAGACTGTATGCAAACACATTCTCGACGACGCAAACACCCTATACACCGATGATGCCGATTTACCGAAGCTATGGACGCTAGCGGCCGAGCAAACGAACCTCGCTCCCCAGCAGCATCAGGAAGTGGTGTTCAAAGCGATCCTCGGTAACTGCCAATCAATCGTGAACAACCTTGCCGCGATAAGGAATCGTGTCGGCGATGCGCACGGGCAAGGGCGCAGGCAGGTCAAACCCAAAGCCCGGCACGCCGAACTCGCGGTCACCCTCGCTGGTGCTATGGCAGCGTTTCTGGTTGCCACGTGGGAAGAGAAGCAAGGTAACTAACGATCAGTGAGGTCCGGTTTCTCGGCGCGATGGCGTACTGATTTCACTTCGCGCTGATCGAAAGTCGCACCATCGCAGTCCCCGTTTGGGTCTTGGCTGCACTGTCATGGTGTAGTTTTCCTTTCGTGATTGCGGCAACACGTTTCTCGCTTGCGTGGGACCAAGCCTCGACATGGATGATGTGCTGCACCAGACAATATCGGTTTTCTTAAATTCTTTCGTCTGGCCTTCCCAGCGTAAAATATCTCCCCCGATGATTTCGCCGCAGGCAGCAGCGAAGATCTTCTGGATACGCCCAGTGAAGTCTTCCGAGTCGCCGATTGCCGTCACCTCCACATCGAACGCGTAGGGAAGCTGATCAATGTGGCGCACTTTGACCATGCAGCCTACGGTCAATTTGGGCATTTGGTTGTTCCCCTCATCACGGAATGTTCTTGCTCACTTGGTGATCGCTCTAGCCCGAGAGTACAACGATGGCTTTGGTTGGCAAGCTGAGCCCTGACTGAAGGTGCAATGCGCAATGACCATCGGGGACTGGATAAACTCGGTTGTGGCGATTGGCACCGGCGGTGTGTCTTGCCGCCGCTCTTGTTACCGGCCCGGACACCAGCTCCGGGGCACCGGTAAACGCCGTCTCCATAGAGACACCCGAACGCTTGCCTCAATCGCGTCACCCCGTTCGGTCCCTCCACCAGCGCCGCACGCCCCGGCGAGGAAATCGTCCGACAATTTCGCCAGAGCGCACGGGGCCAGTCCCCGGCCTCCGGCATCCGTCTCTACACGGCGTCCGCAAATACGTCGCCGCTCCGAGAGCGCGTAAGGATATTTCAAATCTAGTCTAATGGGGGTGAATCACAGTTCACCCGGATTCCCTTGTCCTCTTGGTCTTGACGGTCGTCTGCGGCGCTTTGTCTTGGTTACAGAGCGTCCTATTTTGGGTGCATTCCGCTGCGTCCGGTCCCCGCCTGCCGAGGCATCCGCTCCCTGCCCCTTGATTCGCCCGGGGGTGTACGTACATACGTCCGGTGGACGGCTCCGAAACGTTGAACCCTGCCGAAGGGCGCTGATATCACCGACGAAGAAAAGGAAAGGTCACTGGAAACCCGGACGATGAGTGCGAACGCGGTCAAGCAGTCGGATGCAGACACAATCCGGCACAACGAAGCGAAATGGTCCAAGCTCCTGATGGCAGCGGGTTGGAATGCGATTCCAAGCATCATCATCGAGAAGCAAGAGGCCCTTGGCCTCGATGCTATCGACATGAACATCATCGTTCACTTGTCGAACTACTGGTGGCGTGCCGGCAACCTGCCCTATCCCTCCGTTGCCACCATAGCCAGGGCCATAGGCGTGAAGCCGCGCACGGTGCAGAAGCGGATTTCTGCCCTTCATGCCCTTGGATTGCTCACCCGTACGGAGCGTCGCCATACGCGCTATGGCAGCGACACGAACCTCTACGGCTTCGACGGCTTGATAGCCGCTGCCCGGCCGTACGCCGAGGAGAAACTTGCCGAGCGGGCAAAGAAGGAAAAGGACGAAAAGGACAGAATCGCCCGCAAAAAGCCGAAGCTCGCCATCGTAGGCGGGAGCACCGGCTAGTCGCGGATCGCGGCGTAGCTCAGCGGGATAGAGCGCCTGCTTTCGACATGCTGGCTAGGATGACAATCGCCAGTATGGGCAGGAAGGTCGCGGGTTCAAGTCCCGCCGCCGCGCCCCATACCTCAGTGTGCCGGGCTTCCTCGCGATGCCACGCCACCGGTTGATCGACTGCATGGATCTGGCATGTCATCTATGTGATAATGTCCTCTGTCCTATATTCGAGTACACTTAAATTCTCAGTCGATGTACCATGCGAATGCTGGTGGCCCGTCATGTGGCCCTGGCACTGCCACGTAGTTAATTAGAATCTCTCTTGCGTCCGTCGAAAGCTGCCGCAACTGATAATCGCATTCGAATATAGTCTCTTGCAGCCGACTAACGCCACGGCAACAGAAAGTGCGCCGAAACAATATTCGGTCCAAGCGATGCCTATTCCCATGCGTCCACGCACGAAGACCTCTTCGGTCCTAGCACTGAAATTGTGTTGAACATCAAGGCCAGGGTATGCTTGCAGTAGGTCCCCCAGCGTGAGGCGACCTAAGGGAATCTCCGTGATGCCAAGCGCAGATAGCCCAGCGTAGGTATGCCCGCGACAGAGGGCCACTATCACCTGTTCGACGGCGTCATGCTGACCGAATTGTACCTCGACTTGGATATCATCGTACGTGTAGTAGACATTGCCCCCTAGAATCAGCGAAGGCACGCCAAGGATTTGTTCAACGCGCACCCTCGGCACACCAACCCCAATAACCTCAAGGACATTGACTGGGGCCTTCTTTCGAACGACCGCGATTCTTGCGTTGCGGTCATTTGCAGACCCTTGTTGTAAAGCAGCGGTCGCCGCGAGGCCGTCTATGGCTTCGTCATGCTCGATCCCGACTATCGAGCGTTGCCACTCGGTGTCCTTGGCCCAAAGCATCTTGCCTTTTCCTGTTCCGCTTCGGACCACAAGCCGGCGCCGGCGGAGAGAACGCCGCCAACGAACGGTACCAAGCCCCCAACAACATTGAGTGCTGCTCGGCCATATTTCGCACCGGGCGTGCCGGACGGTGGAGCCAACTCAGCATCGTCGTCATCCGTCATAGGATAATCCCGGTTGTTGGGCCTCTCTCGATCCGATTTCACCGCGTGGGGAATCAGATCGTGCTCGAGGCCATGCGTGTCTATTCTTGATAACATATTTTATCAATACTAAACTCATGGCATGTCCGATCGGCCCCCTGCCCCGCTCCCAGCGCCAATCAACCCAGCCAGCCCGCCGCCAGGTCGGCCGCTGACCGCCGCCGAGTTCCACCGCCTGGCCGACGTGCCGCCGGAGGTCGAGTGGTTCGCCAACCTGACCAACAGAGAGACCCGCCGCGTCTATGAGGCGGCGGTGAAGGATTTCGTGCGCTTCGCCGGCATCACGCGGCCGGATGAGTTCCGCGCGGTGACGCGCGCCCACGTCATCGCCTGGCGCGACGAACTGGTGCGCCGGGATCTGGGCAGCAGCACCGTGCGGCACCGGCTGTCGTCGCTCGCGTCGCTGTTCGAATACCTGTGCGACCAGAACGCGGTGACGCACAACCCGGTCAAGGGCGTGGCGCGGCCGAAGGTCGAGAGTGACGAAGGCCGGACGCCGGCGCTCGGCGATCACCAGGCGCGCAAGCTGCTGGATGCGCCGGATGCCGACACGCTCAAGAGCAAGCGCGACCGTGCGATCCTGTCGACGCTATTGTTCCACGCGCTCCGCCGGGACGAGCTGTGCAAGTTGAAGGTCCGGGACTTCCGGCACGCGCGGAAGGGCGTACCGCACCTCCGGGTCACCGGCAAAGGCGGCAAGACGCGGTATCTGCCGCTGCATCCGGGCACCAACGCGCTGATCCACGACTACCTCGATGCCGCCGGGCACGGCGCGGACGAGGCCGGCGCGCTGTTCCGTCCAGTGCGCAACAACCGCACCGGGCGGCTGGAGCGCGCCATCACGCCGGATGGGATCTACAAGCTGGTGCGGGCCTATTCGGCCGATCTGGGTTTTGAGATCGGCGCGCATGCGTTGCGTGCCACCGCGGCCACCAACGCGCTCGACCACGCAGCCGACATCGCCAAGGTCCAGGAGTGGCTCGGGCACGCGAATATCGCCACCACGCGCATCTACGATCACCGCCGGTCTCGGCCGCAGGACAGCCCAACCTTCAAGGTAACGTACTGAATGTCGACACGCCGGGAGAGAATGTCGTGAGTGACCGAGGCGCACATTTTTATCGGTGCGATTTTCAGGTCCACACCCCTCGCGATCTTGGTTGGAGCGGCGGTGACTGCGTTAGCGACGAAGACCGTCGCGCATACGCAGCGACATTGATCCGAGCATGTCGGGATCGCGGTCTACAAGCGATCGCGATTACCGACCATCATGATATGGCCTTCTTACCTTGGGTACGACGCGCAGCCTCCGAGGAAACCAATCAGGACGGAAATCCGCTCCCTGATCAGGAGATGATTACCATTTTTCCTGGCATGGAGCTTACGCTAGGAGTGCCCTGCCAAGCGCTCCTATTGTTCGACGCGACTTTCCCGGACGACATGTTCTCGTTGGCGACAACGGCGCTAGCACTCAATCCCAATTCTGTTGCTCAGGCCAAAACAGCACAGACGGAAAGGCTTGATCGTATTGGCTCTCTTTCCCAACTCAAAGTCGAACTGGATAGACATACCTTTCTGCGTGACCGTTATATAATCTTACCGAATGTTACAAGTGACGGAAAGTCCTCTATCCTGCGCACCGGTCTAGCAGGCAAATATGCCGAGATGCCTTGTGTCGGTGCCTACATTGACGGCGGCGAAGAAAAACTAACAGTCGGTAACCAGAACATTCTAGCGGGCAAAGATAGGAATTGGGGAAACAAGCGCGTCGCCTATTTTCAGACCTCAGATAACCGCTTCGCCGATCATCGAGATCTCGGCCGAGTATCGACATGGGTAAAATGGGCTGTCCCTACGGCCGAGGCCCTACGCCAAGCATGCCTTGCGCACGAATCTCGGGTATCGCGGGGGCCACCCCGGCTTCCGGCTGTCGTCGCGACAGGCATCAGCGTCAGCAACAGTACGTTCCTCGGTCCGATCGAGCTCGAACTAAATCCGCAATACAACGCGCTGATTGGCGGACGCGGCACCGGAAAATCGACTATCCTGGAATATTTGCGTTGGGCATTGTGCGATCAGCCGCCGGACATTGCTGATGAAGACACGCCGAATTACCAGGCGCGACGTGGTCGTCTGATCGACGCTACGTTGAAGCCGGTCAATGCCACGGTTGACGTTAAGTTTCAGGTAAATGGCGTTCATCATGTCGTCCGACGGAATAGCCAGGATGGTGCGCTTCTGATCAAAATTGCGGATGCTGAATTGCGGCCATGCTCGGAAGACGAGGTCAGAACGCTTTTGCCAATACAAGCCTATAGCCAGAAACAACTTAGCGATGTAAGCGTTCGAGTAGAAGAGCTAATTCGCTTTATTACCTCACCAATACGCGCGGAGTTGGCTCGAGTCGATCAACAGTTAGGCGATACGGCGGCGCGAGTTCGCCAGGCACATAGCACCAGGCGTCGCCAGCGTTCTCTGACTCGTGCAATCGAGAGCCGTGAGCTCGAACAAAAATCGCTCACCGAGCAGGCTGATGCCCTCCGGGCGAGCCTCACCGGTCTGGGCGATGAAGATCGGGCGCTACTGGATCAGGGGCGGACCTACGAAACCGCTGATCAGGCAGTGCAGTCGTGGCAGGCAGGGACTCGTACGATCAAAAACGGAGCGGAGAGCTTTTTAGCCATAATCGACACTCATATTGCCAACTGTGCCGGAGCCCCGACCGAGCCTGAGCCGGAAGCCCTACAGGCAGCCCACGATGAATACACGGGGCTTCTGACTGACGCACGCACCGCAATGGCAGAGTTGATTAATCGGACCTCAGCGACCACCGACGCGCTAACTTCGCCTACCACAAACCCGTGGCGGGTGTGGTCAGACCGCTTTGGAATCTTCAAGGCAAACTACCAGGAGGCGGTGGAGCGGTCGTCGGCCCATCGTCAGCAAATGGAGCAGCTGCGGGCAATCGAAGAGCGATTGGCGGCACATGTCAGTGAAACCGCGCGTCTCCGAGAAGAGATGACGACGCTTGCCAGTTCCGAGGCTTCTTACTCTAGAGCACGAGCCGAATGGGAGGCACTGCTACAGAGGAGAGAGGACCTTTTCGACCAGCAATGCCGGGTTCTTACCGAAGCTTCCGCCGGGGCGATCCGAGCCCAAGTGCAACGCTTTTCTAATCCGACAAAGTTTGTAGATTCCCTTCGCCAAGCTCTTAGTGGATCGCGGGTGCAAGGAAGCAGGTTCGAATCCCTCGCGGAATTCATGGCCGTTCCCGGAGCGGGCATTGAGCGCTGGAATGCACTCCTGTCGGATCTAGAGGATTTGGGCGAATATGACCCCGGACAGGCTTCTACCGAGCGTCGCCCTGAGGCGGCCACGTTGCTCCGCGCCGGCTTCAATAGCGGCGATTTAGACCGGGTGGGCAGAAGCCTGAAACCGGAACATTGGGCTACGCTATCGCTGACTCCCTTAGAGAGCGTGCCAGTGTTCGAGTATCGCTCCCGCGAAGCCGATTACATTCCATTCAACAACGCTTCTGCAGGACAGCAAGCTACAGCCTTGCTTAAGACATTACTAAATCAGGCCGGACCGCCATTGATTATCGATCAACCGGAGGAAGACCTTGACAATCCGGTAATGCTCGAGATCGTTAGCCAAGTCTGGCAGGCGAAACAGAAGCGGCAACTCATTTTTGCCAGCCACAATGCGAATCTTGTTGTGAACGGCGACGCCGAGCTCGTCGCTTGGTGTGACTACAGAGTTACGGGAGACCAATCCCGCGGCAAAATCGCAGGTGAAGGCGCGATTGATGTGGCTGAGGTATGCGACGCTATCAAACGAATCATGGAAGGCGGCGAAGCAGCTTTCAACCTCCGAAAGGAAAAATATGGGTTTTAGTCCGAGGCAACCCCGTCTGATATCGTCCCGCGTGAGCGATGGCGAGTGTTGTCGACTGCCGGCGGTCGCTCAAGCTTTGCACAGCGTGACGCGGTGACGTCGGCACAACGATTCGTCTCCACGGTGCTCGGCAGGCCCAGCTCACCACAACGACGATCTATGCCGATGCCGTGGGCGCCGAGGGAAACGATATTGCCCGTAGGATGTGGCGGAGATCATCATGTTGCACAGCCGACATGGTGCAGAGTCTTCCCGAACGATCAGGGGATCGAGAAGTTGAGCAGGCGATAGAGTTCGAAGGGGCTTATCGACGTGACACCGCAGGTAAGGCAGACATCAGGCACTTTCCGATTTTGCCGCCGTTTCGACGGCTTGGAGACCTCGAGCGTTACGACCACCCTACCCGCTCCGTTTAGGGCCGAAGCAACGAGGAATGGATCCTTGCCTATTGTGTCGATCTCGACATCGGTAAGGTCAGGCGCGTAGCCGACATCGATGACGTGACGGAGGACGCTGACCGGAATGTTCTCATCCAGGACCAGTGTCTCACGGACATGTCGTTGGGCCAGCCAGGTCGCGAACGGTCCGGGCCTCGGGGTGATTTCATCGAAGATGACTCGGGGCATCTTGATAGCGTTTGCACGCGCCTGATCCAGGAGCCACGCCCAGAAGGCGGGAATCCTGTCGACAGGATAATAAAGCTCATGCGCCTGTATCAGCACGTTTGCGTCAAGGAGGTAGAGGGTCATCTCCCGGCGGCGCGCTCTTCATGAAGCAACGGAGTGACAGAGGACGGTCCCACGCCGAGAATCTTCGCGGCCCGAGTATATGAAACCGCCCCTTCCTGCAGCGCCCGCCTGACGACATCCAGTAGCCCTGCGCCAAGCCGGTGGCGGCAGATCACGTAATAACTAGGCCCCTTCTCGTCGGGCGCGCGCATATCCTTTTCGTGCTGCTTTTGCGCACGCCATCGTTCCGCGAACATGGCGAATAGCGACGAGGCTATTTGGCTCGAAATCCAGCCGTTGCGGTTCAGACGGTAAGCTACTGCAGGTTCGCTTACATTCCATCTACCGGCAATTTCTTGAACGGTCCTTACCACATCATTGAACGCCACATCCTGCAGGCTTGAGAGATCTGGCAGATCGTCGGAGGGAAGCAGGAATTCACTTGCCGTGTCGTTGCAGAATTTCTCGATTACATTGTCGGGGATATCGCGTAGCGGGCCACTAACCCCGCTTACCCCGATCCAGATGTGAACCAGCTCATGGATCAGCGTGTACGACCTGGCCGTCGCCGCGTCATTGTCATTTATCACGACAATTGGGGCGATATCGTCCGCGAGAGCGAAGCCGCGGAACACGTCCTCACCGATATCTGAGCGCGAGGAACCGAGATCACCGAGAAGCAAGACGTAGATTCCCTCCCTCTCAGCGGACGTGCGAAGGAGGACGAAAAGCGCACTAGTACCTCTGCATCGCTTTTGCTGGTCTGGTGTGACCTTCAGCTGCTTTCTGATCAGAGCCGCGACATGTTTTGGGCCATCTGACGTTTGGGCCGAAGCGACAAAGGACCTCCTTTCTGCCTCATCCGTATCTTCGAGAAGGTCACGCAGCATTTGCTGGCGCGCCTTCACGTCGCGAAGAAGCGTGTCAAGGATGGCATTATCTCGTTTGGAAACGCCGCCGATCTGCGTCCGGAAATCTGCTGTCCGCTCACCACGCAGCGGCGGAGCGGCCAGATAAAAGACGATAAGCGGTCGCCTGTATGCGGTAACGGCCTTTTCCAGCGTAGTACGACTGGGGGTGCGTACGCCGGTCTCGAGCTGCAGTAGCTTGTCGATTGCAGTCGCTTGAACAGTGTCCTTCAGGCCGAGCCGCTCCGCCGCCTCTTCGACCGATAGGCCGGCAGTTTCCCTTGCCCACCGAAGGACATCCGGATTGATGCGGTCGCTCTGCGCCAAGTCACTCACGACAGGCTCTCCTGCCCCGTAAAAGACGAAATCAGCAAGACGGCAGTCGGATCGAGCCCATCATCAAACCAAGTCCGCCCGTTTCATTAACTCCTCGATGCCCTCCCAGTATGAGAAGCGGTTTTCCTCACAGAACTGGATGAATGGGGCGGCAACGCGCTCCGGAGCTCGGGTGTTGATCGCGACGGTTGGGCCGATCTCGCGTTTGCGCCGATAGACCCCCTGCCCTACCCGTTCCCGGCTCCGGAAACCAAGCGCGTCTCCGGCTGCATCGACTCGTTCGATAGGCACCGGTGTGGCGGGATGACTCTGCGGCTGAATGGTCTTCAGCTTATCAGCAGTGCTTTGCTTAGATTTATTGAATCCGAAAGCGTCTCCCGACATCACACCGCCTCCTTCTCAGCAACAGTGCTCGTCACCACGTCAACCACCTCATCGGCCAATTGCTGGGCATTCGTCAGCGCCTCGGCCAACCCGTTGACCTGTGTTGCGTCGAGTTCGTGCAACGCCAACCGTCGAACGAAAACCGCCTTATATGCCTGCCGCTCATGCAGTCTGGTTGCTAGGAGAGGCAGGTCGGCCTCGGTCAGCGCGGCGATGATCTCCTTTTCGATCTTCGTTGCGATGATCGGGTTGGTGCGCGTGAGCAGGATGCGAAACGGAATTTTGCGATCGCCAAGCGCCTCCTCCTCTTCGTGAATTAGGTCGACAGCCCTACTGGCCTGGCGTGCATCGACGCCGCTGGCCTGCAGCGGGATGAGCACCAGATCGGCTTGTGTAATCGCCCGCGAGACAAGCCGGCTTGCAGTTCCCTCGAGGTCGACGAACACGAATTGCTGCCGCCCGCGTTCATCTCGAATCGTTCGGATGATCCGGCTTTCATCTGCGTCACCAATCACGTTCAGTGACAGTGCCGACTCGCCTGATCGCCAATCCACGATCGGCCGATTGGGGTCCGCGTCGATCACGCTGACGGTGGCACCGAGGTGGGCAAGTGTTTGGGCGAGGACAAGCGTCGCGGTGCTCTTCCCTGCCCCGCCTTTCGGGTTGGCGGTCACGATCACGGGCATCGGTCGCCTCAGACAATGGCAACAACGACCAACATGATGCTACCGGGAGCGGGCGAACGCAACTCCTACCCCCTGGAAGCAACATGTAGCTACATATAACGACACTTTGTAAGCTGCGTCGATTTCGACGCGAATCGAGGGGGTTGGAGGGCCAAGCGCAACCAGAATGCAAAGAAACGGTGGACAACCTGTAGTTCCAGCCCGACACTCGACCACTAGTTGTCGAGTCGAGTCCGTCGATGCTCCATGCTGCACCGCTCCCTCCTAACGAAAAGCTCCGCAAGAGGGCTCGCGAGGACGCCCGGCGCTATCGCCGGCGTCGCCGTGAGGCTGGCGTAGCGGATGTGCTGTTTCAGCTGCCCGCCAGCGTGATTGCGGTCATCGACGCGATCAAGGAACGCCAGGGGCTGCGCAACCGCAGCCAGGCGCTGTTGCAATTGATCGAGGAGAGGGGGGCAGGGGCCCGGTAGCAAACAGCTTGAAAATGCGGAAGCCCGCCTTGCCGGGCGGGCTTCGCGAAATTCGTGACGGGCCTGTCGGCTACGTCGGAGCGAGGATGGATCTTCCGAGGGATCCAAGGAACTACCCCCTCCACGTACGCTGCAAAGGCCTTCCGATCAAGCGGAAATTGCCGTTTCCGCCCACGGGGGAGGCTTGCCCGTCGCGATCCAACCGAACGGAGGATTGCGATGACGATGGAAAGCGCCCGAGAGGCGCATGGGGGAGGCTGCGCCGGTTCGCCGACCGGGTTCCGGCGGCTGACACCGAGTCTGCTGCGGGCCGACCGCACGGCAGAGACGTTCGCCGGCCTGCCGGAGGGCGTAACGCCCGGGGGGGTGCTGGCCACGCTCAAGGCGGCGGCACCGCGGCTCGGGTTGTCACCGCGCCTGGTGCATGCGGTCGACTGGCTGTTCCGGTTCACCCAGCCGCAGGACTGGGAGCGGGGAGGGGGACGGCCGATCGTTTGGCCCTCGGCCGCGCTGCAACAGGAAGCCCTTGGCCTGTCGGAAACCCAGGTGAAGGCGATCAACCGGGCGCTGATCGAGGCCGGGCTGATCACCATGCGAGATAGCCCGAACGGGAAGCGTTACGGGCAGCGCGGCCGGGACGGGCGGATCATCGAGGCCTACGGCTTCGACCTGTCACCGCTCGCCGCGCGCTACACCGAGCTGGTGCGCGTGGCCGAGGAGGCACGGGCGGAGCGGCTGGAGATGGGCCGGCTGCGCCGGCGGGCGACGATCGCGCGCAAGGGCATTACGCAGATCCTGGAGACCGCGGCGGAATACGGCCTGGAGGGCGGGGACTGGGCCAGTCTGGCCCGTGAGACCCGGGCGCTGGCCAAGGCGCTGAGGGCGGTCGAGCGGCCCGAGGAAATGGCGGTGGGCGTCGAGAGCCTGGAGCGGCGGCAGCATCAGGCGCGTGAGCGGCTGGAAACGCTGCTTTCCTTGGCCGTAGCAGGATCTAACCAGATCGTCGAAGCAGTGGATTCCGACCCCAAGGGGCCGGTAAACCGACCCCACCAATATACCTACAAACCAAACCTTAATCTGAACTCAGATACCGTCATTGCTCAGAAAAGCAGTAAGCTGCCCGCCGACCCGGTGGTGCCCGACCCGCCGGAGCGGCCGAAAAATCCCCAGCGGCTAAGCCCGGCCAAGCCGGCGCAGGTTGAGAGGACGGTGCTGCGACTGAGCGCGAACGAACTGGTGGGGCTAGCGCCACGGCTGCGGAGTTATCTGATGACCTCGGCACCAACCTGGCCCGAGGTGGTAGACGCGGCCGCCAGTTTGCGCGGCGAGCTCGGAGTTTCACAGTCGCTCTGGGGCGAGGCTTGCCTGGCGATGGGCCGCGAGGAGGCGGCGATCGCAGTGGCGATCGTCTCGGCCAAGCCCGAGGGACATTTTCGGTCGTCGCCGGGCGGGTATTTTCACGGGATGGTGGCCAAGGCGACGGCGGGTGAGCTGAACCTGACGCGGACCATCTGGGGTCTGCGTGCTGCGGCGAAGAGGGCAGGGCAGGGGGGTGATCTCCGGCGGCTGAACTAACGTAGTGCCGGGTTTAATCGTGCTTACAGGTCGTCCTCCTGGTAAGCGACGTTTGCCACTGCCCTGCTGGCTTCGCCCCTGGTGCGGTAGCGCCCGACCGGCCGGCCACGCTTAGCGTCCAGATGATCCACACGCAGCACTTCAAACGCCGGTTCGAATTTGCCGGTGGTCTTCAGGGCGCGAAGCCGATAGAGCCGGCCGTTCTTGCAGCAGTGCAGGTCGGGGATGCCCGTAGCCGCGGTCCAGGGGCAATCGGCGCCGTTACGTAAGCGCGCCTCGGCAAGCCGCTTCTCTTCGGCGATCCGCTCGCGATATTCCCTCTCCGCCTTCTGGCGTAACCGCTCTGCCGCCCCCCAGTACCATTCCTCCATATAGCCAAGGATGGCCACGAACTCGGTGCCCTTGGCCTTTTCCCCGGCAAAAACTGCAAGCGCCTCGGCCTCGACTTCCTTTTCCGGGTACCCGTTGCCATAGCGCTTTTCCCGGAACTCGCGGATGCGCTGTTCGACATCGACTTCAGTCAGCTTCGGGCCAGGAAGTGCGTTCAGAGCCTCCCGCAAGTCCGCCATCGGAATCCAGATGTCAGCCGCCCGCTCGGCAAGATCCTCGCGGTCTTTCCCCCACTTGGTCCACAGCCCTCGGTCGGTCACGACCCGCAGGATTTGCGCAGTGAGATCGGCAATGCGCGTGTAGTCCATATTGCGAAGCGTTGGGCGCGCGTGTTCCCAAAGCAGGGTGCGGACTCGAGACGCGCGTTCGTCATCAGTCATGGCCGATGATCACTCAGCTGCGGTTTGTAGCTCATGGGCAGGGGGAGGGCGGGGAAGTCACGGCGATGCGCCGCAGTGTGCCGCCGTGCGCCTTGGCGAGCTTCTCCGCGTCGTCGGGACGCGTGAGTCCTTCCCAATGCTGCAAGCACCTCGTTGAAGCAGAAGCCAGCCGCGTGCAGCACAGGATAAGGTGACAATGCTGTTCGGCCTCAAGCCCGTGTTGCATTATCGGGTGGCTCCTTCCCGGCTACAGTTTCACGATCGGCATCGAAGGTGCGTAGTCCGCGCCGGCGCCAGCGGGCGAGGATGTGGTCGTCACCGGCGTCCGCAGCGCCACGGATTCGATCGGCCAGTTCAAGGAAGGCGCCGAGGAGGGTGGCGCGGTCGTCCTCCACCAGCTCGACCAGGCCGGCCTTCTGGACGAGGCCACCAAGCTCGATGAGGTGCCGGGTGCGTTCGCGGCGCGCCTTGGCCCAATCGCGCATGTCCGTGCGGGCCTTCTGAGCGTTGAACCTATGGCGTTGGGTTGCCGCCCGCCGCAGCAAGCGTGCTGTGGCCCGAAGGTTCTGGAGAAGGGTCACCAGCCCCATTCCTCTTTCCCCGGGCGCCCTGCTTTCCAGCGCCGCGAAAGAACACGGTGCCGCGTTCGGTCCACCTCACGACGGCTTCGGGTTTCTCGCGGGCCTGTTCGACGGCGGCGAGCAACGCGCCGGCGAGTGCCTCCAGGGGCAGTGAATCGGCGCCGGTTGCGAACACCAACTCGCCGAGCTGTGTCTTCTGCCGCTCTTTCAGCGACTTAGCCTTGTCCTGGAGGGCCTTGATCTGGGCGTCGAGGTCGGCGGGCTTGCGCATGCAGCGACTCCGGTTGCAGGGTAGTGGAACACGATAGGCCAACCGGCGCACCGCGTCACTCAACGCCCTGAAGGAGCCCCAGGGAAAAACGGCACCACTTCGTAAGTTGCGCGCTTATACGTTGCTGCGCAACGTCGCGCGTGGCAGGCTGAAAACAGCCTGCTAAAGGGAGCCGCACCAGACGTGGCGATCTACCATCTCTCGGCGAAGGTGATCAGCCGTGCGGACGGACGCAGCGCGGTGGCGGCGGCGGCGTATCGCGCGGCGGAGGAGCTCCACGATGAAAGGCTCGGGCGGGCGCATGACTTCACCAGCAAGGCGGGGGTGATCCACTCGGAAATCCTGCTGCCGGAGAACGTCCCGGCACGCATGGCTGATCGGACCACCCTGTGGAACGAGGTCGAAGCCACCGAAAAGCGCAAGGACGCGCAGCTTGCCCGGGAGCTTGAGATTGCTCTGCCTCGGGAGCTGAACAAGGCGCAGGCGATCGAGCTGGCACGGGATTTCGTGCGCGAGCAGTTCGTGGCGCAGGGGATGGTGGCGGACCTAAACGTGCATTGGGGGCACACGGCCAGCGGCGAGGACCAGCCACACGCGCATGTCATGTTGACGATGCGAGAGGTCGGGCCGAAGGGGTTCGGCAAGAAAGTGCGGACGTGGAACCGCACCGAGCAGCTGGTGGGCTGGCGCGAGCGCTGGGCGGAGGTGGCAAACGCACGGCTGGCGGAACTCGGACACGACCTCAAGATCGATCACCGCTCGCACGAGGCGCAAGGCATCGCATTGGAACCGCAGAACAAGATCGGCCCGGCCGGTGCACGGCGCGAAGTGCGCGGCGAAGACGCCGAGCGCGCGGCAGAGCACGAGGCCCTGGCGCGGCGGAACGGAGAGCGGATCATCGCCGATCCGTCTGTGGTGCTGGGGGCGCTGACGCGGCAACAATCGACGTTCACGCGGCGCGACCTGGCGCGCGTGGTGGACCGGCACACGGCTGATGCAGATCAGTTCACCACGGCGATGGCCAAGGTGGAGGCCTCGCCGGAGGTGGTGCGGCTAGGCTTGGACGGGCGCGGGCAGGAGCGGTTCACCACGCGGGACATGCTGGCGACCGAGCAGCGGATGGAGCAGGCCGCCGCGGCCCTTGCCGAACGCCGGGCACACCGGGTGAGCGTCCGGCGGCGGCTGCAGGCATCGACGACGCTGGGGCGTGAGCGGACGCAAGCCTATCGCTACGTGACGCGGTTGCAGGATCTCACCGTGGTGGTGGGCTACGCCGGAACCGGCAAGAGCACGATGCTCAATGAGGCGCGCGGGGCGTGGGAGGCCGAGGGCTACCAGGTCCGTGGCGCGGCGCTGTCAGGGATCGCAGCGCAGCAGTTGGAGGCGAGCGCCGGGATCGCCAGCCGGACGCTTCATAGCCTGCAGTTCCAGTGGGAGCGGGGGCGGGAGAGACTCAGCGCGCGTGACGTGCTGGTGGTGGACGAGGCCGGAATGATCGGCTCGCGGCAGATGGAGGGTCTGCTGTCGGCGGCGCAGTCGGCCGGCGCCAAGGTGGTGCTGGTAGGCGATCCGGAGCAGTTGCAGGCGATCGAGGCGGGGGCGGCGTTCCGCGCGATCGCCGAGCGCGTCGGCGCGGTGGAAATCACCGAGGTGCGGCGGCAGCGCGCGGAATGGCAGCAGGATGCGACGCGCGAGCTGGCGACCGGGCGCACCGAGACGGCGCTGGCGCGGTACGAGCGGGCGGGCATGGTGCAGGGGCACGCCACGCTCGGTGACGCCAAGGACGCGATGGTTGCCGGCTGGGATGCGGCGCGGCGGGAAACGCCGCAGGCGCGGCAGATCATGCTGGCCTACCGGCGCGAGGACGTGCGCGACCTGAACCTACGGGCGCGCGCAGTGCGCCAGGAGGCCGGCGAGCTGGGCGCGGACTGGCAGGTCGCGACGGAGCGGGGAGCGCGAGAATTCGCCACCGGCGATCGAGTGTATTTCCTGCGGAACGAGCGCGGCCTCGGGGTGAAGAACGGCACGATCGGCACCGTCGAGCGAATCGGAGGCAGCGCCTCTGGCAAGGACCACGTGGCCCGCCGGGGCGAGCGGCTGGTGGTGCGGCTGGACGATGGCCCGGAGATCGGCTTCGACGTGAAGGATTACGCGCATATCGACCACGGGTATGCGGCGACGGTGCACAAGAGCCAGGGTGTGACGGTGGACCGGGCGCATGTGCTGGCCACCAGCCACATGGACCGGCACGCCACTTACGTCGGGCTGTCACGGCACCGGGATCGGGTGGACCTGCACTGGGCGACGGACGAGCTGGGCAGCCGCGAGAGACTGGCGCGAGTGCTCGGTCGCGAGCGGCTGAAGGACGTCAGCCTGGATTACGGCCTGGCGGCGGGAACAGCCGGCGGACGTGGGATTCGGTCTCAGGCCGAATCCCGCCGCGAGTCGTCCGCCGACTCGTTTGCCGAGCGGCGGGGCCTGGTGCCGCCCGACGGTCGGGTGCCGGAGAGCGAAATCGTGCTGCGCAGCCGACCTGCGGAGACCGAGTGCGCCGCGCCGGCCAAGGTCCGGCCGGGGATGTTTGCCGGGCTGAAGCTGGATGCCGGCCAGTCCGGTCCGGTCCCGGCACCGGCGGTCGCCCAGGCGACGCCGGAGCAGGGCAAGGAATCAGATCGGCTGTTGCAGTCGGTCGGCGCTTACGTCCGGGCCTGGTCCGACCAGGCGCGGATGGTGGAAGGCGGGCTGCCCGTGCTGCCGCATCAGGCGGCCGCCCTGGCCGCGGTCGATCGCGCGTTCGACGCGCAGCTCCCCCGCTTCGGGCAGGACCTCAATGCCGCACTGACCAAGGCGCCGCGGTTGGCGCAGGACGCCACCGATCGGGGGCTGGCGGTGCTGATCGAAGCCGGGCGCACGGCGCGGACCGAACGCGAGAAGCTGGAGATCCGGGCGCGCGAGACAGTTCGGACCTGGAACGGGCTAGAACAGGCGTACGAGCGTGCAGAGGCGCAATTCGACCATCTGACGCAGCAGGCGATCGGGGCGGAGATGGAGCAATTCGCTCAGGCGCTGAAGCAAGATCCCGAGCTCGACAGCGTGTTGCGCCAGCGCGGTCCGGAGCTTGGCGTCGCCGAGGGCTCGCGGCTGATGCGAGTGGTGCAGAGCGAGAAGGCTGACCACGCGCTAAGGCAGGAGCTGGGGCTACGGCACAGCCAAGGCCTTGGCATGGGCCGGTAAGCGGCGGCGATGGACGACGAGGCCGACACGGGCAGCGCGGAGCGGGCGTTCGAGGCGCTCCGGACGGAGGTGGCGGCGCTGCGCCAGGCCGTCGAGAGGCAGGCGGCGCCGGACTATGCGCTGACTCTCGGGACGATCGTCAAGGAACTGCAGGGGGTCGGCACTCGTCTCGCGGCGATCGAAAGCCACCCGGCATTGACGATGACGCCGGAGAGGTATTCCGCAGGGTTAACCGATGCCACGCAGTATCATCGGCAGGCGCGGGCGCATGAAGCGCGGGATGCCAAGGTGCAGGTCGAAGATGCCGTTCGCCGGGTTCAGCAGTTGGCTGGACGCCTCCACACGCGCTCGGAACAGCAGCAGTGGGTCCGCGCTGCCGCAGCCTGTGGTGTCGTGCTGGGGATCGCACTTTGGTACGTGCTGCCGTCATGGCTGCCGTGGGGCGCCGGCGACTGGCTGGCGGCATCGCTGATCGGCGGTGGGCGCTGGCACGCGGGGGAAATGCTCATGCAGCGCGACAGCCCCGAGTCGTACGAGCGGATGGTGCGGCTCTACACCGCCTGCGGCGAGCGGGCGACCGAGCAATGTGAGGCCGCTCTTGCCAGTCGGCCTACGCCAGAACCGGGTGACGTGCCGAAAAATCCGAATGCGACATTACAGCCGAGATCGGGACAGTAGCGGGGCAAGGAGGGTGTGTGACTGCTGCGCTGAGACCTGCCGGTGTGATATCGCGCAAGTCGCACACCGGCAGGGCGGAGCGGGCGTTCGAAGCGCTCCGGGCGGAGGTGGCGGCGCTAATCGGCGCTGTGCTGGGCACGATGCGGTTCATGGAGATCAACCGGCACGCACCGGACAGCTGGGGGTGGTCGGCCAACTGGGCAGCCTGGCTGATGCAGGCGGACCCGGTGCGGCCGGATATCAGCTCATCGACGGGAACAACCCTGGCACGGCAGCAGCGGTGAATGAGGATATCCGATTCGACAACCTTTATGCCGACGCGCGGCGCAAATGCGAGGCGGACGCCACGCGAACTGGCAAGGTCGAGCACCGTTTCCTGGACGTACAGCCGCCACGCCCAGGAAGCGGGCAACCCTGATGAAAAGGCCGAGGCCGAGGCCGAGCCCGACCAGAGATCGGTTAGCTCGGTCCCCCTCACTACCTCGCCACCACAGTGTCATAGAGCCCGTAATGCGTGAGCCCCTTGTGGCTATCGATGCCCGTGTACCGCAGCGAGGAATCCTCGTAGCGGCGGAACGCGAACACTGCCTGGTTCATCTGCTCGGTGTTGAATACTTTCAGCCGCACGAGCAGATAGAAGTCGCTCACGGTCAGGCCAGTGACCGCAAGGAACAAGTCCGGCTCCAGCTTGGTAATCACGTCCTGCAGCGTATTCTCGCGAAAATCGGTCAGGTACATGAACGCGGGGATGCGTGTGGCGAACTTGATCAGCTTCTCCTGCACGAGCTTACGCTTGGACTTGTAGTCTTTTTCGTCTGCCGTTAGCTCCTTCTTCTCCTTCTCAGTCAACTTGCCTTCCTTCGCCTTGGTCTTGAGGCCTTTGATCTTCTCGCTCTTGTTTATGATAGTCTCGATGATATTGTCGCCGAGAGCGCGCCAGCCCTCGATTCGGTTAACAGCGGCCATCGCTTCGGGATTGTCCAACACGCGACGCAGGGTGTCGTTGTCCACATTCACCAACAGCGCGGACTCCCACTTGCGAGCCAAAAGCGTTGCTGATGTGCCTGCCAACGCAATATCTAGGATGCCGCCCGCGTCAATCTGTGTCATGTTCGCGCCGTCGTAAGCTAGCACCGGCAGGAACGATACTAGATCCCTGACGGCATGCTCCGGGTTAGGCTCGTTGGGTGAAAGTCCAATCCCGTACTCAGAAAGCTGGTGCAGCGCTCGCGTAGGCGCGAAGTCGAACACGAAGCAGACGGGTTTGAGGATTTCTTCCTCGTTCGGATTGTCGCCATTCGGGTTCTTGATCGACCATGGCGACTGCACGCGGAACGCCGCCTGGAAGTAGGTCTCAGGACTCTTCAAATTGCGCAGCATCAGGATGGAGGACCACTGTGGTACGGTCACGCCAGTGGCGAGCTTGCCGCAGGACAGCGTGATGGTCTTGGTCGCGAATC
>Ga0123356_10001251_pt1 | contig 28117 bp, 17 predicted proteins | sample TergutEmb28metaG_2_FD_92546 | JGI IMG/M metagenome (GOLD analysis project Ga0123356, IMG submission 92546) | Embiratermes neotenicus P3 segment gut microbial communities from Petit-Saut dam, French Guiana - Emb289 P3 | ecosystem: Host-associated > Arthropoda: Insects > Digestive system > Gut ...
CACTTTGTAAAAATGGTGCATAACGGCATTGAATACGGTGATATGCAGTTAATCTGCGAAACCTACGACTTAATGAAAAATGTTTTAGGTTTAAGTTACGATGAAATGGGAAATATTTTTGAAGAATGGAATAATAGCTCTCTTGGCAGTTATTTAATAGAAATTACAAGAGACATTTTGCGATACAAAGACGATGATGGAAAACCGTTAGCAGAAAAAATACTCGACACAGCAGGGCAGAAAGGTACAGGCAAATGGACAGGAATTTCTGCGTTGGAATTCGGCGTACCATTAACGTTAATTGGCGAAGCTGTTTTTAGCCGCTGTCTATCTGCAGCAAAAGATGAACGAGTAAAAGCATCAAAAGTTTTTACTGCGCCAAAAATTACAGCTCCTGCCGACAAAGCTGCATTCGTAAAAGATTTAGAAAAAGCGTTATACGCATCTAAAGTTGTTTCTTATGCGCAAGGTTATTTGTTAATGCGGGAAGCTGCAAAAGAATACAAATGGAATTTAAACAACGGCGGTATCGCTCTTATGTGGCGAGGCGGCTGTATTATTCGTTCTGTTTTCCTTGGAAAAATCAAAGAAGCATTTGATCGTAAACCCGATTTAGAAAACCTTTTAATGGATCCGTTTTTTACAAAAATTATTGAAGACGCACAAGATTCATGGCGCAGGGTAGTGGCAGCCGCTATACAAAACGGCATCCCAACACCTGCATTCGCAAGTGCGCTTTCATACTTTGACGGCTACCGAAGCGAACGCCTACCTGCAAATCTTTTACAGGCGCAAAGGGATTACTTTGGCGCACACACTTACGAGCGCTTAGACAAACCCCGCGGCGAATTCTTTCATACAAACTGGACCGGACATGGGGGTGCTACAAGTGCCTCAACATATTCAGTTTGATTTCACCAACATGTCCGAAGGTACCGGCGGTTCAACTAGTGCGAGTACGTATACGGTGTAACGCATAGATTTTCTCAGAGAAGATATGATAAATTAGGGGTTGAATATTACGTCGAATTTAACGTATAATTTTAAGTAAGAGGAGTGGTTATATGCCCAATATTAAACCAGTTTCGGATTTACGAAATTATGCAGAAGTTCTAAAAGACATATGTTCTGGCTCTCCTGTTTACCTTACAAAAAACGGACGCGGCCGTTATGTCATACAGGAACTGGAAGACTATGAAAGAAAAGAAGCTGTTCTAAGACTAATGACAGAACTTGAAAAAGGCAGAAACTCGGGAGAAAAAGAAGGTTGGTACACACTTGATGAAGTCCGCAAAGAATTCGCCGTTAGTAACTAACCCCCCAAGTTTATCTACGGAAGCAAAACGCGATCTAAAAAGTATTCAGGCTTATATTTCTGATGAAAAAGAAAGCCCTTTAACCGCATTAAAAGTAATAGAAAATATTCTTAATAAAATCGATGATTTGATCAGGTTGCCTAATAGCGGCACGCTACTGGCAGGAAAAGTTAACTTTCCAACAAATTATCGTTTTAAAAGAGCATCAGGTTATCTTATATTTTATCGTTACGAAAATAATAGAATATTTGTCGATAGAATAATTCACGAAAAAAGGGATTATATAGCTATTCTGTTTCCTGGTTCTGATGATACATGAATTTCTGTCAAATCTCTTACAGGCACAACGTGATTACTTTAGTGCAAGTACGTATACTGTGTAGTTTTTTTAAAATATTGACAAACAGATATAATGCGGTATATTAAATATTATTTGTTTAGGAGCAGCACTATGAAAAATATAAAGAAAATTAGTATTTTTCTCTTTTTTGTCATGATTGTTTATCTCTTTTCTTCTTGTGCGCTTACTCCGAAAGTAAAGGGGCAATTTGACGAATCTGTTCCAGTTGAAAGTTCTGCCTGGTTAAGTACACGTAATGCTGGAAGAATTATAGGGTACAATGGTATACCTGTAAACTGGAGAGCTGGTATTATATTTGGTTATGGTACTAGGATGTATCAAATTCCTGCCGGAGAGACCTTATTGGAGTGGAATGTATCAAGTGAATTAAGAGGATTACAAATGCGTTATTCTGGAAAAAACGCATTTATCCGATTTAATTTTCAACCGCAAAAACAATATTTTTTCCTTATTGGTTGGGATGTTGTTAGGGTAGATGATAAATTACAACGAAAATTTGGATTTCGTATTTATGCTTACGATGTTGGAGAAAAAATACCAAATGATAGATTACTAATTAAATTATATTCAGCAGATCATTTTGTTGGTTTTGCACCGTTTTTAACAGAATTATAAGAAGGAAAATGTTACATTAACAGCCATTCCAAAACATTTAACTGCTTTATCCCGTTATGAGATGTTTGAATTTCATAATCACGGGTAAGCAGGAATTTTGGATTGTGATCCCTTATCATTTTCAACGATGAAAGTTCACGTTCAAGTGTATTTTTATCACGCACAGTTTCAGATACCTGATAATATTCTGTACCAGCAGGTCCTTCAGCAACAAAGTCAACTTCTTTTTCATCGACTTTACCTATATAAACCCTATATCCACGCCGTAATAGTTCAAGGTAAACAATATTTTCCAGAATATGCCCGGTATCGGTATTTTTACTTCCCAAAATATAACGCCGTAACCCCATATCTACAAGGTAATATTTATTTAATGTTTTAAGCAGTTTTCTCCCTTTTACATCGTATCTATCCGCTCGATATAAAAAATAGCTGTTAAAAAGCGCATCAAGATAACTCTCTACGGTAAGCGGTAAAATTTTTAATCCGTCCGATGTCAGCATATCACTTATCCTTTTTATGGAAATTTCAGATCCTATATTAGCAGCCATGAATTTTATTACACGTTCAAGCCGTCCAACTTCATTAATTTTTTTATTTTCGACTACATCTTTTAAAACGATAGTATTATAAATACCGGATAGATAATTAAATACATGAGAGCGATCATCAAGCATATTATTTCCCATTAAATTTACAATCCACGGAAAAGAACTAAAGTCCAGATAATGCGAGTATAATTCATCTTTTGATATATTATTTTGATACACAGATGCATATTCCTTAAAAGACAGTGGAAACATATGTATTTCTACATAGCGGCCAGATAATAACGTAGCCCATTCTCCAGACTGCATTTTTGAGTTTGAACCTGTAAGATAAAGATCGACATTTTTATTTATAAATAATCCGTCCGCCGCTTTCTGAAAATTTTTTATATTTTGAATCTCATCAATGAAAATATAATTTTTCTTGTTTTTTAAAAGCCTTGTATTTACATAATCGTACAATTTTTCCCATTCAAGAATATCTCTAAAATCAGGATCTTCCAGATTGATATTTTGAATTTGCTCCTGCATTATTCCCATTTGTAACAGTTCGGTTTTGTACAGTTCAAACAACGTTGATTTCCCGCTACGCCGTACACCCGTTATTATTTTTATTAGTTCTTTATCCTTAAAAGCTAGAAGCCTTTTAAGATATTCTGGTCGATTTATCATACATTTCACCTATTTACATTATAATGTAAAAACTAACGAAAATGCAAGAGTATTATATCCTGTAATGTAAAAACTTCCTATTTTTACACTCAATTATCCCTTTCTAACAAACGTCTGTTTTACAGGTTTAAAGTTTTCCAGCAGTAATGATCGTGCGAAAAAACTAGTTTCCGCAGGTACGTCTATCGATACATCAAGTTTTTGTGCATCGGCTTTTTCTAAAAGTTTTGCAAGGAGCGTTTTGCCCAAGCCCATGGCACGGTATTCTTCTTCTACTTCAAATAAGTTTACGTAAAGGATTCCATCATCTAAAAAAGCGTTAAGTTCGCCTGCATACTCTCCATTTGCTGTTTCGGCATAAAAAATAAAACCAAATGGATCTATAAGTACTTCTTCTTTAATTACAAAGTCTTCAAGTACCAGCAACGATGTATCTTCGGGTTCTGCGCCAATTGGTTCCAATCCCCATTCTTCTCTTAACGCATTGTACCAATTAATTACCTCGGTTTTCATTTTTTGCTTTTTATGGATGTGAAACATTTTTTCGATTTCAGGGTATTGAATAAGTACATCTCTGAATGCGCGAAAAACACCTTTGTTTTTATTTAAAGCGTCTGTTAATTCCTGACGTGCAATGGGGTTTTTTAGGCCAGATACAAACTTTTCCATAAGGCGAAAGCCGTCTTTTGGCTCCCATTCAGGTAGTTCAATGTAACGTTCATCGTTTAAATCGATATTACTAACAACCTTGCCTTCCTGCATATCAAGGGCAAACTCGCCGTCTTGATTTTCCATGTGGAAAAGAATATCGCTTATTAGGGTATTATCCAGCTCAAACCGCATGATATAATTATAGCATAAATAAGTGAAAAAGGATAATATTGAAAGAGATTCACGCGGAGACGCGGAGAACGCAAAGATCGCAGAGTTATTGTTCGAGTTATTATTCTTAATCTCAAGGAATATAAGGCAGCTTCTAGTATTTCTTGTTTTTAAGACTAAGATTACAAACAACAGCTCTGTGTCCTCTGCGTCCTTTGCACCTCTGCGAGAGGTCTTTTCTGAAAATTTTAGGAGATTAAGTTATGCAAAATATGAAACGAACCGCTAATTGCGGAGAATTAAGAAAACCTGACGCAGGTAAAACAGTAATTTTAAACGGGTGGGTGCATCGCAAACGCAACCATGGCGGTATATTTTTTATCAGCCTGCGTGATCGATACGGTGTAACACAAGTTACAATCGATACCGAAAAAAATACAGAGCTTGCTTCTATTTGCGACGAATTACGCAATGAATACTGCATTGCGGCTGAAGGTAAAGTAAGCGCACGCCCGGATGACATGATTAATAAATCTATGGAAACAGGCGAAATCGAACTTTTAGCTGATAAACTTGTAATTTTAAACCGCAGCGAAGTTCTCCCTTTCCAGATCGATGAAGAAAGTAAAGCTAACGATGACTTAAAATTAAAATACCGTTATTTAGACTTGCGTTCTGATGGAATGCAAAACCGAATTAAATTACGAAGCGAAGTAACTTTTGCTGTTCGTGAATGGATGACGCAGACAGGTTTTTATGAAATTGAAACTCCAACTTTTATTAAATCTACACCGGAAGGAGCAAGAGATTTTTTAGTTCCATCACGTTTATACCCGGGGAAATTTTATGCGCTTCCTCAATCTCCGCAATTGTACAAACAGATATTAATGGTTGCAGGTTTTGATAAATATTTTCAGATTGCACGCTGTTACCGTGATGAAGATTCCCGAGGCGACAGGCAGCCTGAGTTTACGCAAATCGATATTGAAATGTCTTTTGTTCAAAGAGACGATGTCCTTTCCATGATGGAAGGACTCATGAGTTACATCTTTAAAAAGATTATGAATGTAGAACTTCCGTCAAAATTCCGCCGTCTTTCATGGGAAGAATCGATGGAATTTTACGGAAGCGACAAACCCGATTTACGATTTGATATGCAACTGCAGGATTTTAGTTCGTTCGTAGAAGCGAGTACATTTCAGGCATTTAAAGATGCGCTTTCTAACGGAGGAACAGTAAAAGCCCTTGTTGTAAAAGGAAAAGCAGACTTTACAAGAAAACAAATTGATGAACTGGAAGCTCATGCAAAAATTTATAAAGCAAAAGGTATGGCATGGATGAAAGTCATTGCAGGAAACAATGTAGAAGGCGGCGCTTCAAAGTTTTTTGCAGATAACGCACAAGAAGTTTTAAACGGTCTTGGAGCAAAAGAAGGCGATATTATTTTAATGGTTGCCGATGCCAACAAAAGGGCAGCGAACACTGCTCTTGGCGCTGTTCGTGCAAAACTTGGTAAAGATTTAAATTTATGCGATCCAAAAAGGTTCGAGTTTGTTTGGATAATTGACTTTCCAATGTTTGAATATAACGATGACGAAAAAAAATGGGAAGCTGCGCATCATTTATTTACATGGCCGCAGGATCAATATCATGTTACAATGGAAAGCGATCCGGGTTCTGTAAAAGGCGACCTATACGACCTTGTTTTAAACGGTTATGAATTAGCATCTGGTTCTATTCGTGTGCATGATGCTGAAATGCAGCAAAAAATATTTAACATTGTTGGAATTGACAAATCCGAAGCAGAAAAAAAGTTTGGCTTTTTAACAGAAGCGTTCAAATACGGCGCTCCTCCTCACGGCGGAATAGCTCCCGGATTGGACAGGCTTGTAATGATCATGGCAGGGGTTACTTCGCTTAAAGATGTGATTGCATTCCCGAAAAATTCATTTGCTGTAAGCCCGATGGACGACTGCCCATCAGAAGTAGACCAAAAACAACTAGATGAACTTGGAATAATAATTAAGAAAGAAGAAAAATAAGAAGACCTCACGCAGAGGCGCAGGGGCGCAGAGTTCGCAGAGCATTAGTTAGATATCTTTCATTATTACTAGAAAGCTATGAATAATATCTAATATTTCTTAAGGTGAGGAATAAAATTCAAACAACAACTCTGCGTACTCTGCGACTTTGCCGAACCTTCGGTTCGAAGTCTGCGAGAAATCTTATTCGTATAAATTACAGTCTTAGATTATTCAAATAGTTTTCATAAGCGGCGAGCGCTGTTCTAACGTTGTTACGTGCTGTTTCAAGATTTACAGCCGCAGTATCAATCTCGGTGTCTAAAGCAATAAGGCGTCTTAAATATTCCTGCCCTTGTGTTGACTGGTTTCCTGCAGCTTCTAAATTTCTGCGTATTCTGTCCTGATCTGCAATTAAACTGTTCCGCTGCGCTTCTATTGTTCTAACAATTGTTTCCGCAGCATCTACAGAGCGGCGAAGTTCAACGGCTCTGGAAAGAGCAGTTCTTACATTAGCAGGGATTTCGCTGTTTGTAGAATAAGTAACTAAAATATCAAGGCGAAGCGGAAGAAGCGATATTCTTTCTGTCAGCGGCTGACGTTCGCTCACTGTAAACTCTGTCTGCCTGTTTGCAGGTAAAGCTAAATTAAATCTATAATGAGAAGTTGTCTGTTCATTCGCCTGCTGAGACACAAGTTCAGTATTTGGAGTTTTTGTATGTTCGATAATTATCTGCTTGGCGGTATTTGATGAATTAATAAATGTATATGTTCTTATGTAGGTTAAATGGCGGTTTACTGTCATTACACCCTGAGAAACATTTACAGTATTTACAAGACGTGTACTGGAATTATTTACAGCCGCTGTAACAGAAAGGTCTTCGCCGAAAGAGATAAGTCTTTTTTCGCCTTCGTTCCAGAATTCTAAAAGAGCGTCTCCTGCATAAACACCGCTGTCATAAACAGTAATAGGACCAGCCGGCAGTTTCATAGAACTTGTGTTTGTAATTTCTGCGCCTAATCTTGGGAATCTTCCCTGTCCGTTATAGATTAGGGTTCTTCGAGCTTCGATATTAGACTCAACAAGCGGAAGCATAACACTCATTCTGCGGTTGAGAGTAACTGGAGTTCTAATTGTAAATTCAAACTGTCCGCCTGCATCTGCGCCTGCCGCTGTTTGGATGTTTCCGCCTCTGACTACTGAGGCGCTTCCGTCGTAACCAAGAGCAATAGAATCACTTTCGTTTAAAGTCATTCCTCTGCTGCTTCTCATTTCTGCACTAGGAGCCGCTGACATGGGTACAGGCGCACCGCGATCATGAACTGCCGCACCTGCAGCTCCTGCGATTGCCAGCGGTAATACAGGGCGGCTCACATAATACGGCGGATACAATTCCTGAATAAACGAAGCCGGACGGCCTGCGACAAGCGATAATGAAACGCCGTTCCAGTCTGTATCGCTGTCATTGTCAACTATTGCCCAGCCCTGAAAAAGCGGTCTAGCGCCTTGGTTTGAGAGCGAACCCAGATCGAGGCGGTAAGATACTTTCCAGACAGGAGAAGGAATAACATAGCTTATTGAGACATTCCTTCTAGTATTGCCTGGAAGGTTAATATTTAAATCACGGGATAATGAATTTCTGGAAGCAGAAATTAAATCAAGAGCGCGGTTTAAATCCTGCTCGATATTTGGGTCGATAAATTTTATGGAGTTTATTTCATGAAAATTTAAGGATAGTAGACCCTCATTAGTATTTAAGATAAGAAAGGGTACGCTTACACCAATTTCAAAAAAATGGTATTCAACTCCGGTAATTCTTCCTGTATGTTTTGTTTCAGAAATTAAAATTTCTGCCTCGGCACCCCTAAGCCTTGAAAGTATTGTACTTAAAGATGGAGAATCTGATAAATCGACAGTTAAGCTGCGAAGTGTATCGATCAATGTGTTTTCTGACTGATATGTAACAGAAGGATTTGATCCTGCAGGATCATTTATTATAAGAGTTTTAAGCGCGTCATTCATGGCTTCATTTCTAAAAGGAATGACAATATCGGCAGAACCGCTTAAAGTGCCGGAATGTTCATAATATGCAAGACCGGATGTGAGTATAACAACTTTTCTAAGAGGCAGCGGAGAGTCATTTGTAAAAAGAAAAGAGGAACATATTAAAACATTTACCAGCAAAAAAAATATTTTATTCATGTTCTAATTTTAAAGTCATTGTAGGAGAATCGCATACTTCTGGCGGTCCAAAATACTGAATCGCGCCTGGAAACAGGAAGCTTGTTTTAACAGCCCATATTTCGCGTTTTTCCGAAAATGTTTTAAAAGGATTACCGTTTAGTTCAACTAACGCTTTTTTTATGACAGGTTTTTTTGAACCATGACGCTGTTCAAGATTCATCATCATTGTTAAAGGAACGCCGCCGGCTATCCACTGCGAAGCAGGAGCGATAAGATTTTTTACGCTGGAAAGATATCCTGTTAAACCAGAAGCAATTAATACAAATGCGCTGAAACCAAGACTGTAGCAGTAGTCTGCGTCAAAGTTTGACGGAAATGCGCATCTTCCTTCGTATCCGAAAAAATGTGTCTGATAGCTGAAACTTCCGGAATATTTATTGTTCTTTTTCATTTCTGCAAGTTTTTTTTCTACCATTCCAACAAGAAGTTTTTCTGTTTCTATGCGCGAAACCTGTACGTTGCCGTGCGGATCCCTGTCCATTAAAAACTGCTGTGCGATATCCGGAGGAAGCGATTGCATTATTTTATAGGAAGTTTCAGGGATTCTTGATTTTAACCATTCTAACTGTTCTGTAAAATTTTCTGCTTTAGCGAATGAATCAGCTTCTTTTGCAATTACGTCATTTAGTTCGCCGATTAATTTTTTAATCTCGGGAATAAATTCAACAAGTCCTTCCGGAATTAAAATTAGTCCAAAGTTTTCGTTATTCTCTGCACGTTTAACAATAGATGCGCAAATCTGTTCGACAATTTTATCAAGGGACATTCCCTTTTCTTCGACTTCTTCTGATATGAGACAAATATTCGGCTGGGTCTGAAAAGCGCATTCAAGAGCTATGTGGCTTGCCGCACGGCCCATTAATTTAATAAAGTGCCAGTATTTTTTTGCGCTGTTTGTATCACGTCCAAGGTTTCCGATAAGTTCAGAATAAGTTTTACATGCAGTATCAAAACCAAAAGAGGTTTCTATGTGTTCATTTTTTAGATCGCCGTCTATTGTTTTCGGGCAGCCGATTACCTGGGTAGATGAACCATTAGCCAAAAAGTATTCAGCTAAAAGGGCAGCGTTAGTATTTGAATCATCTCCTCCAATTACAACAACTGCATCAAGATTCATATTTTTGGCAGTTCCTAAAGCCGCGGCAAACTGTTCAGGTGTTTCAATCTTGGTGCGGCCTGAACCAATTATATCAAAGCCGCCAGTGTTCCGGTATTCATCGATTATTTGATCTGTAAGAATAATTGTTTTGTTATCTGTAAGACCGGAAGGGCCGCCTTTAAAGCCGTAAAGGGTAGAGTTTGGGTTTCCTTTTTTAAGACCGTCATATAAACCGGCAATAACATTATGTCCGCCGGGAGCCTGACCGCCCGAAAGAATAACACCAACCTTTAATTCACGTTTTAACTTGTCATTTTTTCCTTTAACAAATGTTACAAGGGGTTTGCCGTAAGTATTTTTAAAAATACCGCGAAGCTCTTCTTTGTCGGAGATTGCTTCTGTGGGAGAACCGATTTCTACGGTTATATCATCAACAGAACCCAAAAGACTAACCGGAAGTTTTGGCTTATATTCATACCGGACTTTTTGCAAGGGGGATATATTCATTATCTGCTCCTTAATCATGAGGGTTATTTATTTAGAGAAAAAGAGACCAATTATTTATTTTTATGTCTGTTTTTTCGCAGTTTTTTCTTGCGTTTATGAGTAGCAATTTTCCGCAGTTTGCGCTTTCTTCCGCAGGGCATGAATTCTCCTTAATGCTGATATTAAGTGATATTATCAAAAAAACAAAACCTTTGTCAAGTAATGTTTTGGGAAAGACAGGTTTTAAATGTTCTAAATTAACTTTAAACAAGTATAGTATTTTTCCGGATTTCTGTGTATTATTCAGGAAGTTATTCAAATTAAAGGTGTTATATAATGAATTTTAGGTTTTCTAATTTTATTTGGGGCAGTTTTTTACTATTTGCCGCTATTTTTCTTTTGACAAGTAATATGATTAATTTTGAGAATATTAGCGCCGGCGGAATAATAGCCGCTGTTTTTGCGGTACTGGTACTTGTCAATTTTATTGCGCATTTGCATATCGCTCTGATTCCTATACCTCTGGCAGTGTTGTATTACATTTTCCAGACGCCGCTGGATTTGCCGGTTTTTAAGTTTTGGATACTAATTGCTGCCTCTGTCTTTGCCGCGATAGGGTTAAGTATTTTGCTTCCCTCAAGGAAAAGGTTTAAATGCAGTAAAATAAAAAAAGCAAAGATAGTTACCGATTGCGATGATGATAATAATCCGTCTGTAAATGTAAATTTTGGATATATCAGCCGTAATATACAAGCAAGCAGCCTGGAGACCGTAAAACTGTCATGCAATTTTGGAGCTTTACAGATTTATCTTGATAATGCGGGGTTAAGCCCAAATGGTGCAGAAATTACATTAAATTGCAGTTTTGGCGCAATTGAAATGTCTATCCCAAAACACTGGAATGTCATTGATAGAGTGAATTGTTCATTGGGCGGGGTTGATATGGACAAACATTTTTCCCGTGATGAAAATGCACCTAAATTGATTATAAACGGCAGTGTATCTTTTGGCGGTATAGAAATAAGAGCCGTCTAAGGCGATTCCCCAATTGTTACCAAGCATGTAGTTTCGCTACGCGAAACTACAAACAATAAGAAAGAATCCGACCGGATTCTTTCTTATTGTAAATCTCCACGGGGAATCGCCTTACATTCGCAAACGTCGTGTTTGCTCATTCCAGGCCGACTTCGCGCTCCCAGTGCATCCTGCACTGTCATTATACCAATAATAAGGCATTCGCCTTAAATGTTAACAGGAGCGCTTCGTTTCGATTCCCCAATTGTTACCAAATATGGAGTTTGCTTGCAAACTCAAAAAAAAAGAGGAACTGCTTCCCGCAGTTCCCCTTTTTTACATCTCCACGGGGAATCGAACCCCGGTTGCCGGGATGAAAACCCGGTGTCCTAACCGCTAGACGATGGAGACTTGTTAAAGCCAACTACAATTTATTAAAAAAATTAAAAAGTGTCAAGCCCTTAATCTTTTTGCGTTAAATCTTTCTGGAACCAGGTTTTACAACCGGGATACCCTTTTTGCAAAGATCACATTCCGCGGCATCCCAATTGGAAGCAGCCAGTTTTACCGCCGGATAAAAAGCCCATGGAATATCCTGCGATTCCTGAAGACGCCTGTCTACCACGCAGGATAGGGCAGTTATTTTTGCACCGGCTTCTTCCAGTGCAGAAGCGCACTCCAAAGAAGATTTTCCCGTTGTGATAGTATCTTCTACAATAAGAATATTCTGCCCGTTTGTAATTTCAAAACCGCGGCGAATGGTCATTTTGCCGCTATCATCTCTTTCTGTAAAAATAGCAGGCAAGCCAAGCTGTCTTGCCACTTCCCAGGCGGCAATAATTCCGCCCATTGCAGGGCCAACAACAATATCGATTTTTAAATTTCCATTTTTCATGTCTTCTTTAATCTTTTGAACAACACCGCTAAGTGCAGCTGCCGCCTTGTCCGGATATTGTAAAAGTTTTGCGCATTGAAAATAACTATCCGAATGCCGCCCGGAACTTAGAAGAAAATGCCCCTCCAGCATAGCGCCGGATTCTTTTAATAACTCAATTACTTTTTCCATGTTTTTCCCTAATTGATAATTCAGAAATTGTATTTATTTTTTTCTCTGTCATAAAATTCCGGATACCTTCTATGATTTCCGGCATAACATGAGGATTTGAAAATATTGCAGAACCAATCTGGATTGCACTGGCTCCCGCCATAAGAAATTCGACAGCATCATTCGTACAGGCGATTCCGCCAAGACCAACAATGGGTATATTTAATTTTGCATCTTCCATCGCATCGATAATTTCCCAAACCATGCGAAGCGCAATCGGTTTAATGGCAGGACCGGAAAGCCCTGCAGTAACATTTTCAAAAACAGGTTTTCTGTTTTCTATATCGATAGCCATAGCTTTTACAGTATTAATAAGTGAAAGCGCATCTGCTCCTGCATTAACGCATGCAAGTGCAACATTGGCAATGTTAGGTGCATTGGGAGAAAGTTTTACCATGATAGGTTTATTGCGGCATGAACGTTTAACAGCGGAAACAAGAGCGGCGGCAGTTCCCGGGTCAAGGCCGAAAGCCATTCCGCCAACCTTTACATTGGGGCAGGAAATGTTTAATTCGATTATATCGATAGATGATTCATCAAGTAAAAGAGCGCCTTCTATATATTCATTAGATTCACCGCCGGAAAGATTTGCAATAATAACAGGTCCTGCAGAACGCATGGCTGGAAGTTCATTTTCTAAAAAGTAGGGGATGCCAACATTCTGAAGCCCAATGGAATTTAACATACCAGAAGGAGTTTCCCAAATGCGCGTTCCTGTATTTCCAGGACGGGGAGTCATGGTTAAACCTTTAGTACAAATACCGCCAAGCAGTGAAATATCAAAAATGTCAGAGTATTCGCTTGCTTTGCCGAAAGTGCCGGAAGCAGCTATAACAGGATTTCTTAATTTTACTCCTGCAATGTTTACAGTTGTGTCGAGTGTAGTATCATACATCGAATATTACCTCTCCTGCAGGAAAAATCGGACCTTCTTTACAGCAGCGCCTGTTGCCGTTCACTGTTGAAATAGTGCATCCGTAACATGCGCCTACACCGCATGCCAATCTGCTTTCCAAAGAAAGAAAACAAGGAATATTTTTTGATTCGCATTTTTTCTTTAATGCGTTCATCATTGCAGAAGGACCGCAGCCGAATATTGAATCGAAACTTTCAAGTTCTGCAATAAAATCGATAATGCGGCCTATAAGCGCGTTTCTGCCGTCTTCGGCGGAAATGACCAGTTTTTTTGCTCTTAAGGCAGCGCCGAGAATAGCGTCTTCTTCTTCTTTCTCGCGGAACCCCTGCCTAAAACCTGCAAAAAAATGAAAATTAACATCCGGCTTTTCTGCCACAAGCGCAGCAAGAGGCGCAACACCGGCGCTGCCGCCGACAAGACCAATCTTTCCTGCTCCTTCTGGCAGGAAATCAGCCCAGCAGTTACCGGCAGGCCCTGTCATAAGAACCTTTTCGCCATTCGACAATTGTGACAGTTCTATTGTTCCTCTGCCGCGCCTGGATATTAAAAACGTAATAATTTTTTGTTCAGGATTAAATTCACAAATACTTATTGGGCGCGGCAAAAAGGTACTGCAGCGCAATGGTTTAAGCATAAAGAATTGACCAGCTTTTGGAGCTGCATATTCCCACCTGAATTTAAGCAGGAAGTATTCATCGGTGATGGAGGTATTTGATACTACTTCACATTCAACACTCTTTATCACTTTATAGCTCCCCTAATCTCGTCTCTCATTTTAATTGTAGCACATCTTGCAGCTTCTGCGACAAATAAATTATCTGCATTTTCAAAACCGCTTTCTTTTTGCCAGGCAGTAATTATGGAACGGGAAGCATTTACTATGCCGCCATTGCCGTTTTTAAGAAGAATTGCAGCATCTTCAGCTCCGCCTCCCTGAGCGCCGTACCCGGGAATAAGAAAAAACAAATCCGGATAAGCTTTTCTAATTTCTGCAGCTTCATCTCTTTCTGTACAGCCTACAACAACGCCGAAAATGCCATAACCGTTTTTGCCTTTATTTTTATTAGCCAGTTCAGACATTTTTTCGCCAACGATGTTATACACACGTTTATTATTTACATCCAGATACTGAAAATCTTTCATGCCGGAGTTACTTGTTCTCATAAGAACAAAAGCGCCTTTCCCCAGGGTTTGTGCTTCTTTTAACCATGGGTCTATGGAATCCATACCCATATAGGGGCTAAGAGTAACAAAATCAGCTTCAAAATCGCCGTAGTAGTGCGCTTTCACATAACGAACGGCAGTATCGGCGATATCGCTTCGTTTAATATCAGCAATTGCTATACAGCCTTTAGAGCGGATATATTTTAATGTTTCGCTGTAAGTGCGAAGCCCTTCCAGCCCCATTTCTTCGTAGTAGGCAATTTGAACTTTAAAACATCCGGCTGCGTCATAAGTTGCATCGATTAATGCTTTGTTAAAATTAAGAACCGCCAATGCATCATTTCCGGCTTTTTTTCTTTCCAGCAAAGGAACATAATCTATCGATGTATCAAGACCAACGCAGACATGACCTTTGGAAGCAGCCGCTTCGAATAATTTATCGATATTAAGAATTGAATTTGTCATTTAAAATCTCCTGCAGAAATAATTTCGTCACAGTATTCGCAGCGGTATGTGCGCATTTCTGCATTTTCCATATGAAAGACATGAGTTACATATTTTTCTGTAGAGCTGATACAGCGCGGGTTTTTGCAAATTAGTACATTTTCTACTTTAAGAGGAAGCTGCAGTTTAATCTTTTTTGTTACACTTTCACTTTCGATAATATTTACGGTAATATTCGGGTCTATAAGACCCAGAATATCAAGATTGATAGATAGGGTATTATCAATCTTTATTATGTCTTTTTTTCCGATTCTGGACGAATTTGCATTTGCAACAAATGCGACAGTATACGGAACCTTATCAAGGCGCAGCCAGTTATAAATACGGAATCCAAGACCTGCTTTTATATGATCTATAACAATGCCGTTTTTTATTTCTTCGATATTCAGCATAAAATCTCCCAAATCATAAAACACCCAGAATTGATGCAAGTAACGCCATTCTTACGTACATCCCGTATTTTGCCTGTTTAAAATAAGCAGCCCGTGGATCGGCATCAACCTCGACAGAAATCTCGTTTACGCGCGGCAGCGGGTGTAAAACAACCAGTTTTTCCTTGCCGTATAACATTTTATCTGTATTTAAAACGTATGTATCTTTTAGGCGGATATAATCGTCTTCGTTAAAAAATCTTTCGCGCTGGACACGGGTCATATAAAGAACATCAAGTTCAGGCATCGATTTTTCTAGGCTTTCTCTTTCTTCGAATTCGATATTTTGTCTTTTTAGGAGACTTTTTATATATTCCGGTAAAATAAGTTCGGAAGGAGAAATAAAAATCATTTTTATATTTTTATAACGCGCTATGGCTTTTGCAAGGGAATGAACCGTTCTGCCGAACTTTAAGTCGCCGCAAAAACCGATTGTAAGGTTATCGAGACAGCCTAAAAGGCTCTTTATTGTTAGCAGGTCTGTAAGAGTCTGGGTAGGGTGATGATGTCCGCCGTCGCCGGCATTGATTACAGGAACCGATGAATAACGCGATGCTAAAAGAGCGGCTCCTTCTTTGGGGTTTCTCATTACAATTGCATCTGCATAACTGGCAGCCATACGGATTGTGTCCGCCAAACTTTCGCCTTTTACAGATGAAGAAGAGCCAGGTTCTGCAAATCCAAGGCAGCTTCCGCCTAAACGGAGCATGGCAGCCTCGAAACTTAAGCGGGTTCTTGTACTAGGTTCAAAGAAAAGGGTAGCAAGCAGCTTGCCTCGGCAGCTTTCATTTAGATATTTGCCGTCTTTTTCAATTTTTTCTGCCAGTAAAAACAGAGATTCCATCTCTTCTACCGAGAAATCCTCTGGTTCCACAAGAGATCGGCCTTTTATGCCGGATAAAAGCTTCATTTACCCTCCCTTTTTTTTAATTTATTGGGAAAATTTTCCCGTATGCATTATAATTAACTATATATGTATTTTTTTTTTTTGTAAATGATGTCGACCGTTCTTTTTTTGACGATACTATAATATAGATAAGGAGGATTCGATGAGCAAGAAATTTCTATTTTTCCCCATTTTACTCATGCTGATAAACGGCTTTGTGTACGCAGCCGGGGGAAGAGATGCGAACGAATCCAGGACAGCAGAAGATCCTTCAGGTTTTACAGATACCATAGATACGTCACAAAAGAAGCCGGGTAGATACAATTTTTACCTTGAAGCAATAGACAGAGCCGGGAATATAACCCACTCAGGCCCTGAAAATATATATATAGACCCAGAATCAGACCTTCCTCAGGTTACAATCATAAACCCAATGCTGGGCTTGAGAGTACAGGGGAATTTAAACATAGTCGGGATAGCAGTAGACGATGATGGCATTCAAAAGGTTGAACTAACTGTTAACCGCGGCACAACCGGCAGGGGAGAAGAACTTGTCCGCGTTACTGCAAATGGTACAGATTACTGGTCATATTTATTAAATACTACAGACCCCGAAATTTGGACAGATGGTTTTTATACAATCACTGCCTGGGCAACGGATATTAACGGACTCTCAGGGATTGCGGATCAATATGCAAATGGTTCAAGAGTGAATCCAAGGTCTCATAAACTGCATACCGTTGTCTGGAATCTGGATCGCAAAAAACCGGAAACAATCATAACAAGCCATGAAACAGGAGCTTTGGTTTCCGGAAATATCCGTATGCGGGGAACAGTTGCAGACGGCAATGGAATTAACTCGTTAAGTTATTCAATCGACGGCGGAGAACGTTATCTTCCGGTACGCATTAATCAGGACAGAAGAACAGGCGAATACACCTGGGAAATCAATATAAATACAAGAACATTGGAAGACGGCCCTGCAGTTATCTGGTTTGAAGCAAGAGATGGAAATAATACCCTTGGAACTGCGGCTCATTTATTATTTATTAATAACACAGGCCCGGAAGTAAAAATTGTTTATCCCACTCCGGATACTGTTGTAAACGGACTTTTTTCCATAGCAGGTTATGCAAGGCATCCTGTCGGGCTTAAAAGGGTTTCATGGAGAGCAGGAAGAATGACAGGTGATGTTGATCTTCTTCCGGGAAATCACTGGTGGTCTGCAAATATCGATCTTCGCGGTTTAAAAGAAAATAATATTGATATAGAAATTCGCGCAGAGGATGTTTCCGGCAATGTTACATTTGCACGGCAAAGATACAGAGTGGATCAAAACAGAGACCTGCCGGTAGTAACATTAATAGAACCAACTGCCGGAACATTAAATGGTAATGAATTAATTGTTAGGGGAAATGTAAGGGATAATGAAGGCGTAGAATCTATATTTTATTCATTAAACGGCACAACACCTGTAGAGATTCCCTGTACAGGATATTTTCAGTTTTTAATTAAACAGGTTCCGGAAGGAACAAACACACTGGAAGTCTGGGCAAAGGATATTACAGGTATAATAGGGCCAAGAGTTCAGGTTAGGGGAATTGTTGTTAACGGCGCGCCTCCTATTGCAGGTATAACATCGATAGTTTCAGGAGCAGGAAGAGCGCAGCCAATCAGTTTTAATTCCGGCATGATAATTAAACCGGAACCAATTATAAACCCAAGATCGGGTTTAATAACAGGGTACGAAAGATTAACAATGAATGTTTCATTTACTTCTGCAGTTCCCATAACATCTGCATCTGTAACTTTTGGAAATGCAAACCCTGTTCCGTTAAGATTATCAAGTTCAAGGGATGTTTTTACAGCATCTGTTCCGCTTCCGGACAATCTTCCTGCAGGTTTATTGGGAATTCAATTAAAAGCTGCAGACAGACTAGGCAGAGAAGTAATATTTAACGAATATATTTTTATAGAACCCCATGATACTCCAGCGCAGGATTTTATTTTTTCATGGGTTAGGCCAAATACTTTAAATGACGGCAGAATACTTTTGGGAGAACAAGAAGAAATTTTAATGGGCGTAAGTTCCATACCGTTACGCAGTGTTACTGTAACAGGAACAGGAGCAAATAATGTAAGCGCAGAAATTGATCAACGCGGCAGGGTTATTTTAAGGGTAATTAATGAAGGTGAAATAGGGCCTTTAACCTTGCGTGTACAGGGCGATGAAACAGCGTATCAAATTGATCCAATAAGAATACTTGCAGATTTTTCGTATCCTTCGATTATGATCCAGAACGTAATTCCGAATAACTGGGTAAGAACCAGCGTTCCGGTAAGATTTAATGTTTCTTCCAGAAACAGAATCACAGCAGTTGATTTTTCCACAGATATGGGAAGAACATGGACTTCTTTCCTTACACCTGCAGAAATTTCTGCATTAAGAATACCTGTTAATACAGAATTAAACAGAACAATAGATATATCTTCCATGGATGACGGTTCTATTTATTTAATGATAAGGGCCAGTAACGAAGCAGGCAAGACAACTATAGCAAACTTAACTGTACAAAAAGACACACAAGCGCCGGTAGTAACCCTTGCTGCTCCAATTCCGGAAGCACGAGTTAACGGAACAATTCGTCTGGCTTTTGCTATAGAAGAAGCCGGAATGCTTAATACAATTACCTATAATAGACCTGCAAGAGCAGGTGTACCGGCAATTACAAGAGAAGTTTTTAATGCAGACAACTGGGAAGGAAATTATCAACCCAGATTTATAGAAGTATTAATGGATTCCGTGTTAATGCCGCTTGATGAGAACAAACGTTTTATTTTTACAGACAAAGCCGGAAATACAACAGAGTTTAATTCATGGCATTTTGTTATAGCTCCGGAAGACGATATACCTGTTGTTCATATAGTTCTTCCTTTGGAAGACGAAGTAATTACAGCAGATTTTATTGTTTCCGGCGTAATGTACGATGATGACGGAATAAAAAACGCTCATTGGAGATTAAATAACGGACAGTGGCAGGTACAGGAAGCTGAAAACGGATTTTCGATACCTATATCAATTTCAAGTCTTACAGACAATGAACATACAGTTTCTGTTTTTGCAGAAGATATATACGGCGTAAGAAGCCAGCCTGTAACAAGAAGATTCAGAGTATCGTTATCGGAACCAACTGCGGCTCTGACATTCCCGTTAGTAGAAAGTGTATTAAGGGATGTTGTAGAACTCCGCGGAACTGCCTTTGACAGAAACGGAATACAGGATGTAAAAGTATCACTGGATAACGGAAATACTTTTAATACAGTAAGGGGTACTTTCGGCACTGCGGCAGAAAATGTACAGTGGACATATCAGTTTAATACAAGAATACTGGAAGACGGCCCTCATGTTGTTTTTATCCGCGTAACAGACAGGTACGATATTTCTTCTACTTATGCAAGCATGATTAATGTTGATAATACTCCGCCTGAAATAGTTCTTGACAGCCCGGGCGACGGCTCAATTTCTACAGGAAAAATTTCTGTAATGGGAAGAGTTATAGACCCAACATTACAGGAAGTAAATATTCAATTACGCAGTTTAGACGGAATAACAATTCAGCCGGCTTTAAGAAACCGCCGCCTTGATCCTAATCCGTTAATCAGGGAAGAGTTCGATTTAACAGGACAGCCGGACGGTCATTACAATATTGCAGTAATTGGAACAGATAAAGCAGGAAATATTACGCGCGTTTCAAGGAATTTTGAACTTGCAAGGCAGAATTTCAGAAACTTTGTAGAAATTCTTTATCCGCTGGAAAATGAAACAGTTAGCGGAGAATTTAATCTGTACGGTTTTGCAGGCGGTTCTGAAAAAGCAGGAACAGCTACAGTTAGGGTAAACGGCAGAGATATAGAAACAAATGATGTTGATGAATCAGGATATTTCCGTTTTAACCTAAACAGCGAAAACCTGAACGAAGGCTCTAATACAATAATTGTTCACAGTAACTTCGGAGGCGGAGCGCAGGTTTCATCCCGCTCTTATACAATTAATTACAATTTAAGCGGCCCATGGATTACGATAGACAGTTTTAGCTTTGGTAATTTTGCCTATGACAGACCTTATGTATTCGGAAGAACAGGATATATTCTAAGCGAAGAAGATAAAGAACTTTTATCACAAAGAACTACAGACAAAATTACAAGGGCACAAATTAATTCAAAGGCTCACAGTTTTACAGAAATAAGTTTTGATAACGGCAAAACATTTGTTAAAACAGGCGGACGTCAGGGAAGAAATATCGATTACAGATACCGCCTGGAAACAGGAGAGATGCTGGAAGGCATTCATTATATTATTGTAAGATCTACAATGAAAAACGGAGAAACTGCAGTTACAAGAATGCTTGTACAGGTAGATAAAACTCCGCCTATAATAAGATTAATATCTCCTGAAATGGGCGGAAGATACAATACAGAAATAGCTTATTCTGCATCCGCTACAGATGATGTAGAACTTGTAAGTTTAACCTACCATTTGCGTATCGGAGATAAAGCAGCTTACGAAATACCAGGTTTTATACAAGGTTTATATTTTGAAATGACCATACCGCCGTTTATAAGACAGGCAGCCCCAGATGTTGTTCCTTCATTTTTTGCAGGCGGAGCTACATATATGGATTTTGGACTTGGTTTAAGTTTCTTTGATGATAACGTAAAAGTTCAGGGTAATTTTGGATTCATGTCAGAACAGCATTACGAATCTCTTGGCGGGCTTGCTCCTGGAATGAGGTACGGCGGAAACGTTATGGGAATAAAACTTTTAGCAAGTATTTATTCATTGCCGTTTGCATCGTTCCTTGGACCCGACTGGGAATGGCTTTTTGCTACAGTAGCGTTAGGCGCTAACTTTTCGCTGTTTGAAATAACTCAGAGCGGGTCGCCTACATGGCTAAGCGCATTATTATTACAGGTAGAGTTCCCAAGAGTTTCAATACCAAAAAGAACATCTTTAAGGACATTCAGCGTATTTACAGAGGTTCAGTGCTGGTTTTCGCCCACTGATATGGCAAAAAATGATACCCCTACAATTATACCTAAAGTTATTATGGGGTTAAGAGTTTATATTTTCTAATCTGGAGGATAGGTATGTTCAAAAAACAAATTTTTACAGGAATTTCAAGGTTATTAATATTAACAGTACTGATTGTATTAACCACCTGTGATATGCCTATTGGCCTTGGGGAAATGGTTAACACAGAACAGCCGAAGATCGGTTTACCTGGCGGTTTAAACTCCGGACCCGGCACATTTTTACAGGGAAACTCCATAAATACGATAGAAATTCAGGTTGATCAGCCATTCGGACTCAGCGAAGTATTTATGATGGTAGAATATATCGACAGAGTGACTGGAGAACCGCGCACAGAAAGAATAAATGCCTACCGCGATCCTTCTACAGGGTTATGGAATGTTGATATTGATACAAGCATAATGGCGGATGGTCAGATAATGACTCAAATTACTGCAATAGACGTATCCGGAAATGTAACAACAACAACAGGAATACCTTACAATATTAAAAATAATCCTCCGCAGGTAGAACTTACAGTTCCGCCTTTTAACAGAGACGCATTTGATGTTCCTTCTGTTTCTGCTCCTTTTCAATTTTTACAGGGTAACCCAATCATGGGTATTGCAGAAGATATGGCAGGAATTGCAACAGGATATCCAAAAATAAGAATTTGGCCTGATCCTGCAGAAAATACAGAATTTCCTTTTGTTAATTTAGATGCAGACGGTATTATTGATGAAAATGACCCTATATGGGGGCAGTGGCATTCTGTTAGAGATGGTTTAAATAACAGAGTAAATCAGAATCCCGGCATTAATTTAAGAGCAACCCAGTTCAGATGGCCGTTAGCAGAATTTGACAGTAACGGTGAATTTCTTACTGAGACAATTAGCGGCAATGAAAGATTAAAAAACCTTCCGCTTGGCAATTACAGATACCAGATAATGATAAAAGATATTTTTGGAGAAGTTAATTATTATCCAAACAGAAGTGATTTTAATATTAATGTTCTTGGTAATAACGAACAGCAATTATACATGACAGCAAAAATAGTTCCGATAGATAATCCTTTTATTGAATGGTTAGAAAATTTTCCCAGAGCTTATAATGCTAAACAGAGCTTTTCAGGCGATATAAGGATTGTTGGCGGACAAGGACCATATAGGGTATATGTAGAGATAAGTGATAAATCAAACTCTACAATAAATTCTGCATCTGATCCTTTTTCAATAACTGGAGGCGCTCATACAATAGTTTTAACTGTTGATCAAATTAAAACAATGCTTTTGGGATCAGGTGCATCTACTGACCCTAATATATATTTACCGCAATTATCCGGCGACAGGATGCTTCATATTCTTGCAATTGACGCGCTTGGAAAAGAAACAGTAACAAGCCGTCCGTTAATAATAGACGCTACTCCGCCGCAAATTCAATTTATGGAACCGCTTCAGGCAGTTTCTCCGTTTCAGCATCTGGATCAGGAATTTATTAAAAATGTTACAAGTACAGTATTAATCCGCGGAAGCGTAACGGATAACCAAAGGCCTTCAGAAATACATTATGCTCTTGGAAGAACAGCTGTTAATGCAATATACGCTAACCCCGCAAATCCAATTTTTGACAGGAATTCCATTCACTGGAATAAAGTAGATTTTCCTGCTAATCCAAATAACTGGACAGATAATCATTCAAATATAATCAGGGCAAGATGGAGCGGAACAATTTCCAGCTGGACATGGCGTTTTGAAAATATTGCAGACGTTATTCAGGGAACTTCTGGCGGACAAAATGATTTTGTTTCTGCAGTGCCGGGAAGTGGTGAAAGGCTTTGGCATTTAGATATGGCATTTCTGGCTTTTGATGATGCAGGAAATCATATTGTTCAGAGGATAAGACTTCTAATAGATCCGGAAAGAGACCTGCCGCATTTATCGATTAACAGCCATAAAAATCTTGAAACTGTAGGCGGCCCTATAACAATAAGGGGAACTGCAGAAGACAATGAAATGATTCATAGTGTAGAAGTGCGAATTTTTAAACAAACAGATGAACAGCAGGGAACCACTGCAATACCTACGCAGCCGCATTCCATTTCTGGAACACCAGGAACAGAAGCAGGATGGGTAAGAGTTCAAATACCTTCCCATAATCAAGTTCCGGCAAGTTATACATCTGCAGTAGCATGGAATTTAGACCTTAATAGAACAGGCGATTTAACTCCAGTAGAAAAACCTGATCCTAATCATGAGGTACGGCGTGTACTTTTACAATTCAGGGCTGTAGACTCTTTTGGATTTCATAATCCACCGCAAGTTAAAGACACAGGAATTATTCAGGAACTAACGTTAATATTTGACAATACAGTTCCTAAAATAAATGAAGAAAAATTCTTTGTTGGAATACCAAGTGAAATAGGCGCTCCTGCTCTTAGAAACCCAACAGGAGGTTCTGAATATGAACCGGGCAAAACAAAATTAAGAAATGATTTTGTTTTTAGGACAAGAATTTATTCAGAAGCAGGAATTCATACTATCAGAATAAGTGATAGAAGAGGAAATAATATCGATTTAATGACAGAACCGTATTTTTCGCATGGACTTAATAATTTTGAACCATGGATACATCCAATAAAAACGGAAAACGGTGAGTTACATGAATGTTATGTGTTTATCCCAATGAGAACAAATAATAATTCTGATATAAACTCAGGCGGTACGCGTTTTGGATATGGACATTTAAACAAAGGAGAAATATTTAATGTAAATATTCAGGTTCAGGATATTACAACTCCTGCTCCGTACATTGCTCAAAATGCATATCCATTAGAAGTTGATAACCGTTACCCGTTAGGAAGATACACAGGTAATACATTTGCAAGGGGTAATTTTGAAATACAGGGAGAAGCCTGGGATAACGGCGCTGGTGTAGGTGTTCAGGGAATTGACAGGGTTGTAGTTTACCTGACGAATCAAGCAGGAAACCTTATTAATCTAAGTACCGGTATAGCAGCAGGAGCTCAATCTACTCCATTAAATGATGTAAGACAAAACCGTACTGGAAATGAAAACGCAATTGTAAATGAAGGTACTAATGCTACAATAACTTTCCCAGATCTAACAGAAGGAAAATATATTTCTACAATAAGCGGTTTTGTAATCAGCGATGTAAATGATAACCCGCCTGCGAATCTTTACATTACAAGAAATTTTAGCGGTGGTAATCATAAAAATTGGTCTGTCCGCTATGATACAACAAGGCTTCGAGACGGCAGATATACGCTTAATTATGTTATTTTTGATACAGCGGATAACGCTACTCATTATTCAACAGAAATTTATGTTGCAAACAGGCCTCCTGTAATAAGACAAATACGTCTTGGAACCAGTATAGACGGAAGAACCGGAAGCGATATACCGGCAGGATTTTATACTCCTTTTGGAAGCGGTACATCATCGATAGGGTATGAAGAAATAACAACAGAGTTTAGAGTACGAAACAACCTGTTAAATGTTCAGATTGATACAGATAGTACAAGCGGTAACGGAATAAAAAGCTACAGAGTAGCTCATGTTACAAGAAATGCAGGCACAGCAGCTTCAAATACAACAATAACAAAGGGTACTGTATATACAATTGCAGAACTTGGAACCAATATTAACTGGTTCAATTACGGTGTATTTGGAACACCAACTGTAGGTTCAACATTTATCGCGACAGAAAATCATAGTGTCCTTGCTGCTGCTGGAATGGCAACAGGATCTGGAGGAAGTGTTTATTCTTACACTAACAATAATTCAAATACAATAGAAATAGGTTCATTTGGAGACGGAAATCATAGTGTTACCGGTAATACTATAAGTTTTGGTTCTGGTTCATTTGGATCATCAAATATACCTGAATCAACAAATGTTACCCTTAATACAACTACAGGAGCCATAAGCTGGGATGGTAAAGCAAGTGATGCGCCTCACGGTCAAAAAAGATTTATAATGGTTCATGTTTATGATACAACTGTTGAAAACGCAGATTTTAACGACCAGCTTTCGCATGTTGTCTTATTAAATGTTGGTGTAAACAATGTTGACGAATTTGATCCTCGCATAGAATTAGCTCCTTTTGGATTTAACTATGTGCCTGAAGCTGCCGATCCAAATAACTATATTAAAAGAGTAAGAACAGCTCTAGCTGATTCTGAGTATACCCAGAATATAGTTACTTCTGTAACTTCTAATATTGACAGAAGACTTCACTGGAAAGGTTATGTTCAATATGCCAGTGATGCACAGACTGGAGATGGCGGACGTGCCAATGCAAGCGGAATGGTTATCTTTAAGGGCAAAGTTATGGACAACAACAGGATTAGTTACATAACTGCAGAAATTACTAATGCTGCAGGTAATACTGCGCTCTATACAGGTACTCGTCCTAATATGACCAATTCAAATAATGGAACTATAAATTATCAAACTACTAGTGAATTCCTGATAGCGCAATGGGATACAGACAGGTTAAGACCGTCTAATATTGCTAATACAATTACTGCTATGAGGACAGATGATGCAATCCAATGGGGATTTGAACAAACAGATGCGGCTATTACATCAGATGGACATGTTCTTAACTGGAATTTTGCATTTGATACTTCCAGAATTACTAATGCAACAGCAGAAAATGTCAGAATAACATTCAGAGCGTATGATTCAGCCGGCAGATTTAGTATAATTGATACAACAGCAGCTACACATAACCAAATAAATATTAACATTGTTCCTTATATACATGAAGTTATTACACCGCTAAGCAGCGCTATGAGTGCAAATCCTTCTGCTTTTAACCGGTCGGCAACAGGCTGGTATCCGGTTCGTGAGAATGACATCATCACAATCAGAGGATTTAATCTTGGCGCGGTTGGCGGCACATCACTAGAAGTAAGTGCAACTGTTAATGTTGCCGGAACTGTTACGGGTCATACAGCGCCAACAGCCGGAACAAATATAACGCCATTTGCTGTCGCTATACCGGGTATAGCTCCAGCTCAATATTACAGGGATCGAATTCAATTTAATGTTGGAGCAGCTGCTGTTTCAGGCGGTTTAACTGTTCGTGTAAATAATGTTAATTCTGTTAACAACAACACCAGGAAATTTATAAGCGGTACTTCTAATGCTCCTGAAAACAGAATTCATTACAACTGGGAGCCAAATGATCTTAACAATAATATTCTTACTAATAGCCGCAGCTTGTATGTTTGGAGAGTAGGCACTTTCCATGATTATGGAGTAACAGCACCTACAACCAGGGCAGAATTCCCATACCTTAACCCAATAATGCGAATGGATAGCGGTTCACGCTGGTATTTGGCTTATGGAGGTGCGGCTACAGCCGGAGCTGGCATAGCGGGAACCACTACTATAGGTGGTTCACAAACAACCGGCAAATTATATGTTGCAAGCAATAGTACTACACCGGTAGTACCATATAATACTCAAAACAGGATGCGGCATACTACTGTTGGGTTTGATGCATTCACTAATGTCTATACTATAGGTGCAGATCAAACAGCCGGGCAAACCAATTGGAGAGCCGCTCATACAACCGGCGGGTTTGAAGGGACATGGCGTACTCAGGCAACTACAGTTTTACCTACAGCGGGGGGAGACAAGTTCCAACTACCGCGAATCGCGACACAAGCTACAGCAGCCACTCATACTACTACAAACCCTGTAAGAATACTTTTGAGCTACTTTGACAACATAGATATTACTGGTAATCTTAATCAACTAAGGTTGCATTATTCATTAAACCTTAGTAATGCAATGGCAACACTTAGTGTAGCTAATGAACAGATAGTTGCAAGAAATGGTAATACACACGAAGGAAGTATGTTTGCCGCTGTTGGTTTCATGTCAACAGGATTACCTGTTATTGCATGGTATGACAGAACTAACATGAATCTTGTATTATCACATGGAAATAATATACCTGCTAATAATACCTTAACAGTAACCACAAGTAATCCTCAATGGCAGACAAATGCTAGAGTAGTACATGGACCGGCTGCGACAGGAGGCAGGCCAACCACAGCTGCGGGTTCACACGTTGATATGGTAATCTTAAATAATGTTATTCATCTTGCATACTTTGATGTATTAAACGGCGGGTTATATTATGCTCGTATTCCTTCACACTCCGCGCAAATACCATCAAATACAGGAGTTACTACTACAATACCGAATGTTGACGGTGCTACAATTGTAAGAGTAGATACATATCTATCAGCGGGAACCAGAATTATGCTTAATGTACGAACAGAAGGAACAAGAGATGTTCCGTATATTTCTTACTACCATGGCTCGTTCGATGAAACCAGAAACTCTGTAAGAGTTGCATGGCAGAATAACGCAACTCTTTCTGCAGGTTCGGATGAAAATGACAGATTAACAGGAACCTGGGAAGTAATGACCGTTCCTGCAAGAAATGTGCCTGCATCTGGTCAGCTTATTGCTAGTGGTGCACCAGCAACCGGTACTCTTACAGGTACAGTTGGTTTACAGGGTTGGAATGGCAATAACATAACAAGAACTATGATTGTAACTTATATGACTTCACATAATTATGAAGGCGCAATATTGAAGCATGGTATTTATTAAGCTTTACATGTAACGTTCAAGTTTTGATCAAAAAGCCGTCGTCTGCAATTGTAGATAGCGGCTTTTTTTTGGTGCGCCTAGCATGGGCGATAACTTGGCGGTGAGAGTCCGCTACACGGATTGCAGTAGGAAGTGTTAGCCAAAGGCAAGGGTGTCCATTGCGAGGTGGAATCTGAAGGAAGCCA
>Ga0123356_10001252_pt1 | contig 28116 bp, 22 predicted proteins | sample TergutEmb28metaG_2_FD_92546 | JGI IMG/M metagenome (GOLD analysis project Ga0123356, IMG submission 92546) | Embiratermes neotenicus P3 segment gut microbial communities from Petit-Saut dam, French Guiana - Emb289 P3 | ecosystem: Host-associated > Arthropoda: Insects > Digestive system > Gut ...
ACTCGATCTGGATCGCCTGCAAAAACGCGGGATGCCACACAAGCGGAGCAGCATTGCCGCCAGACAATTGTTCATTCTTCATACCCTATATATGGCGGAAACTGGCGTTTTGCATGGGTGTTTTAGAATTTTTTTCCGAATTTTTCACACAAAGGCACCAAGACGCAAAGACACGGAGGAAGAGAAAAAAGGAAAGGCATTCCTCCGTGCCTCCGTGCCTCTGTGCCTTGGTGTGAAAAAAATGGGAGTATTAGCCCAAAACCAGGCCCACGCCAAACATTGACATCCCTCATTAATTGCCGTATCATAAAGTCATATGAAAAAAACGAAGGTATACCTTTTATTTTGTGTGTGCATAGCGGTTTTTCTTGGCTGCGGGGTTTTATGTGTTTTGAATCTTGATGTGTTCACCAAGAAGCCATTGCAACAGACAACGTCTTTTATTGCGCCTGCCATGGCAAAATATGAGAAAGACGGTAATGTATATGTCATAGACAGCGGTTCGTTCCGCCTTGTCTGTATGGCGCCCAATGGCGATATTCGCTATACCATCACCATAGACAAGTTAAAGGAATATACCCGCATCGTAGACGGCGCTATTGACGAGGCGGGAAACCTGTATGTATATGCGATAGAGGCGGAATATGACGCCTTGCTGACAAAACGGGATATAATCAGGAAATATGATAACCGCGGGCGTTATGTCAAGGATATTCTCAGTATCAGCTATGATGACCCATCGGACAATAGTCCGTACAACAATCCGCGGCTGTTTTATCAATTTGGTTCGTTTCGGTGCGAAAATGGAATACTGACGTTTTCCCGGACAGAGCAGGATAGGGTTACCCTGTACCAGTACGATACCTTTCGGGATGCATTGCGGCAGTCGGTGTTTTTTGGGGGGATAAATGGCATAATCGAAGATTTTATGGTTGCCCAGCTTGTCCTGAAAGATATGCATAATTTTGCATACGTCTTGCGCGATGGAAATATTTATGAGGTAAAAGACGATGGCGAGTCGATACTGCGGGCTTCATTTAACTGGACCATCGAAGAAGGCGGCACCCATCCCTGGTATATTTTTTATGACTCGGGCGATAATCTGGTGTTCTTTGATATGGGGTCTAATGCCCTGTTCCGCATTGCCGGCAATAATGTGCAGCGCATTGTTCCCGAGCGTTTTTTTGAACCGTTAAAGGCGCAGGGAGAAAAACCCGCGCTAAAAGGTTTTGGTTTTCACGGGAATACCTTTGCCGGCGTATACGGCGATGTGGTATGGCTGTACGATGGTTCGCATTTTACCACATACGACGGCGATCTGCAGCTTCCGATTGGCGAACGGCTGCGCATAATATTGGTACAGGCAGCGCTGGTGCTGGGCGTTTTGGCGCTTATTGCCACTCTGGGTATCCTGTTTATCGGAATACTGAACGGCTATATTTCGCTGTTTATCAAACAAACGGTGGTTATCATTCCGCTGCTGATAACTGCGTTCATTGTGGTGTTTTCGGTCACATTCAATGTAATGACAGAACGGCTTAACGAGGCATTGTTTAATGAAATGACGGCGCTGGCGGTAGTATCCGCAAAATTGATCGATGGAGATGATGTTGACGATATAACCAGCATAAAAGACGTGCATGGCGATTCATATAAACGGCTTTCAACATTAATTAAGGAAATTGCGGGATACAATGCCGATCCCTGGAACAAAAGTTATTATGCGGCGATTTACAAGGGCAGTCATTTTGAATATGTAGTGGTCATTTCCGGTGAGGAATGGAATCTCTTCCGTCCGGATGAAGCGATTGATGAGGAAGATTATCATATCCTTATGAGCGGGCAGCCTGTTGCGGCCATCATGGAGCTGTATAACGGGGTTTGGGCTTTTGCCGAAGCGCCGGTGTATAACAGCGCCGGGGAGATTGCCGGTATGCTGGAGGTTGGGCTTGACATGACCGGCTATGAAATCGGCAACATCAAAGTTAAAAGGCATGTTTCGCTTATCGTGGCGTTGGTGTGTGCGGCCATTCTGCTGGCGCTGGGCGTGATGGTTTCCGTTGTCGTAAAGCAGCTTTCGTCTGTGGCCGGCGTTCTGAATGCCATAGCCAACGGCGATCGGACCGAGCGGGTGCGTTACAATGCGCGGGACGAGCTTGGCATGGTGAGCATCGGGTTAAACAGCATGGCGGAGGAGCTTCACGATCAGTTTGATCGGATAACCCGGCTTAATGAATCGACGATTCGATTTGTGCCGGTGCAATTTATGGAGCAATTGGGTGTTTCCGACATTACCAAAATGAAGCTGGGCGATAACGTACAGCGGGATATTAGCGTGCTGTTTTTTGATATACGGTACTTTTCCATTAACTCGGAAATGATGACTGCGCGGGAGAATTTTGTATTCATCAATGAAATACTGGGTCTTGCCGGGCCCATTATACGCAAGCATAACGGTTTTGTAGATAAATATATGGGTGATGCGGCAATGGCGCTGTTTGTCAACGGCATGGATGCAGTACGCGCCGGTATTGAATTATACCAGAAGCTGGTGGTTGACGCGAATACCAGAATAAAAATAGGAGTAGATGGTATCAATATCGGAGTGGGAATCCACACCGGATCGGTCATGATGGGTATTGTCGGCGAAAATGAACGGCTTTCCAGTACGGTTATTTCGGCAAATGTTAACCTGGCTTCCCGCGTAGAAGGCCTTTCCAAACAGACCGGTTCCGGTTTGTTAATTACCCGCGATACATTGAATCAGCTTGCAGGCCATGAATCTGAATTTGCATACCGTTTTGTCGGGATGGTGCAGGCTGCGGGAATAAACGAAGTAGTTGGTATATTTGATATGCTGGATGCTCTTTCAGCGAAAGACAAGAAGTTCCGGCTTGCTACCAAAACGGTGTTCGAGTCAGGGGTGCGGAAATACCACATGAAGGATTATACTGCCGCTGTCCAGCGTTTTGAAAAGGTCGTGGCTGCGGATCCGCAGGATATCTGCGCTGTGCATCATCTTGAAGAAGCCAAAAAACACCTGAAAGATCCGTCTTTACCAAGCGTATTTATTTTTGATAAAAAATAAATACATTGTAACGTATCCGCTGTCCATGTGTTGTAATGTATGTAACACAAATACGGAGGTATTATGAAAAAACTTGGTTTGGTATTGGCGGTTGTTTTTCTGGTGATGGGGATGGCATCGGCGCAAAGCCGGGAAAAATCGCAGGGCGCGGCGCGCCCAATTACGGTTAATGGAACATTGCAGTTGCACAATGGGGCAATTGCGGTGGCGGATGGGAGTACCGTATATGTTGTTCCCCGGCTTGGACGGTATATCGGCTTTATTGACGGGCTCAAAGAAGGAAATTCAGTAACTATTGAAGGATACGTTTCCCAAAACTTGGTGCATCCGTCTAAAGTAACCATAGCCGGCAAGTCCTATGATTTTCCGGCTGCTCGTCCAGACATGGGATATGCTCCCGGCCCGGGCAATGATCGCGGCGCTTATCAAAAGAGAAACAAACGTGGTCATAACGACCGTAACGCCTATCAGAAAGGAGGTAAACGCGGCAATTCCGGCCGTAGTTGCTGCGGTAAGTGCCGTCGGTAATCTTCTTACCGCATTTGATGATCAATTCTGCGTTTAACATCCATGGCGTCGAAAGGTTTAGATATAAAATCTACGGCGCCGGCAGCAAACCCTTTGGATTTATCATCGCTTTCAGTAGTCCCTGTTATGAAAATAACAGGGATTGCTTTGGTTTTTTCAGATTTTTTTAGTTCAGCAAGCACTTCGAATCCGCTCATATCAGGCATGATAATATCCAGCAATATAAGATTAGGCAAATATTCATTCGCTTTTTCCAGTGCGGATATCCCGTCTCTAACCGCATGAATCCTGTACTCTGACCGTAATATGTGAGTCAATTCCATAAGGTTCGATGTGTCATCATCTACGAGAAGTATGCTGTTTTTTTTGTCCATTGCCGTCACCTCTCTGTCTTTTGTGTGATTTGGTAAATGGGCAGACGATAGTTCTGCCAGTACGACGCTCAATTCCGCCTTGAATGTTTCCAATTGTTTGGGAGTAACATGATTTTCTCCGCCTTTAAGGCCCTTTTCTATTTCCTCGGTTATTTGTTGTAAAAACGTTTTTTTAAGCTGGCCGGCATTGCTCTTTAAGGTATGCGCCAACCGATGCGCCAGTTGTATTTCTCCCGCCTGTATGGCGTTTGTTATTTCATCATACTTGTTATGATTGTTTTTCATAAAATTGTGTATGAGTTTTTGCCGTAACTCGTGCTCTTTTTGCCAGTGCTGGGCGGCATCTTCTTTTTGCCACCCCATTGGTTTCAAATACTTCATCAGACACCGCCACAATTCCTGAGACGTGAACGGTTTACCCACGCAATCGTTCATACCTATCGATGTGTAAATATCCCGATCATTGCTCATTACATTCGCCGTCATGGCAACGATAGGAATACCCGTGTCAAGCGCGAATATCTCTGTGGCTGCCTCAAGACCGTCCATTACGGGCATATGCATATCCATGAAAATCAAATCGAATTGTTTTTTGCCTTTGCGCGCGCGGCTTTTGACCATCTCTACGCCTATTTTGCCGTTCTGGGCTATTACGGTTTCCAGGCCCACCCGCGCCAGATGCTCGCATATAACCTGCTGGTTCATGGTGTTGTCTTCGCACAGTAACACTTCGCCCTCGAATGTGGGTTTTTCAAGATCGTCGAATATAATCCGTTCCGCTTTATAATCTTCGCCGTTTGTGTCTGTTGCGTCAAAGGTAAGCTCAAAGCTGAACTTGCTGCCCACGCCGGGCGTACTGTCAACATGCAATGTTCCGCCCATCATTTCGATTATGTTTTTGGTTATGGAAAGCCCAAGGCCGGAACCGCCGAATTTGCGTGTCGTGCCGGTTTCTGCCTGCGTGAACGGGTCAAATATTTTTTTCAGTTGATCTTCCGCAATGCCGATGCCGCTGTCTTTAATTTCGAAATACATGGTTACGCTGGAGGTATCGATATTTTTTACGGCCGCTTTCATTTTTATAATGCCGCTGTTGGTGAATTTCACGGCGTTTGAGAGCAGATTCACGAACACCTGGCGCAGTCTGGTTGGATCGCCGTATAATCTTTTGCCGACAGACGGTTCGGCGTAAAAGTGTACGGTCAGGTCTTTTTCCATGGCTTTGGGCGTGATAAGCGTTCGGCAGTGGGTGAACATATCATTCAGGTCAAAGGGGATATTTTCCAGTTCCATTTTGCCGGATTCGATTTTTGAAATATCAAGGATGTCATTTATAATTTGCAGCAGCCATTCTGAGTTGTTCCGTATGTTTCCCAGATAGTCTTTTATTTTCGGCGGCAGATCATTGTCCAGCGCAAGCTCGGAGAATCCGATGATGCTGTTCATGGGAGTGCGTATTTCATGGCTCATGTTGGCTAAAAACGCGGATTTTGCCTTATTGGACAACTCGGCGGCTTCACGCGCTTTGCGTCGTTCAAAACCAGAGATTGCAAGCGCCAGTAAATCGGCAAGAGAAGACGCAAATGTTTGTTCTTTTATCGTCCAATTGCGTTCCCCGGGGTATTCCTCACAGTAATTTTGCTCAACGCAAACTACCCCGACCAGCTTGCCGTCGACGCGTATGGGAGCGTCAAGCGCGGCGCATAAATCTGAGGAGTATGCTGCATCGGATACCAATGCGCACTCGCTGGTATTATTCATGATAATCAGCCGTTCGGTTCTGAGCAGTTTTGAATATTCCGGAAGGGTTGATAAAGGATAATCGTCCTGAATATTATTTTCCCCTGAACCTACATCATAGCAGGAAATGCTTTTGAGGGTATTTTCCTCCTCCGCCAATTTCCAAATCCCAAGGCGATGGGCATTCAAAGCGATGCCTCCCTCTTTTGAGATGATGTCGGCCGCGTCCTGTAAAAAACCGGCGGAAATATTCGGTGATTTGGTAATTTTTGCCAATGCGTCATGCAATTTTTTTGCGTATTCATAGTTGGATGCTATGATGTGTTCCATTTCTTTATGTTTGGCGGTTTGCAGTGAAAGATCGTGCGTCCGCTCTTCGACCAGTTTCTCCAGTTTTCTGCCGGCGCGCCAGCTTTTTATAAAAAGAACGGCGATGAGGGAGAGTACGCAAAAAAGCAGCGCGGACGATCCAAGCAGCAACGGGCGCTGCGCCTCTGCTACTTTGCTTCTGTAATCGAAGGTTCTGCGCAGCCATTGTTCTGAAATCATATTTGTATCTACCAGCCGCAGCGCTTTATTAAAAATGGAATGCAGGACAACTTCGTCTTTGTTGAATCCAAACGTTGAAGAGTAAGGATTGTCAAATAAATAGCTGATTTTGTAGCCCGACCGTTCCAGGTAATGCGTCAGGATCAACAGACTGAGATCGCCGGATACGACCGCATCTACCTCGCCGCGATCCAAACCATCGAAAGCGGTTAAAAGGTTTTCATATTCAATGTCGCCGGAATGGTCAGGAAACCATGTCCTGAAATATTCTGTATGAGCGTATCCCTCAATCAGGCCGATTTTCATGTACAGGATATCATTGAGGTTTACGTTTCGATGTTCCGACCTGGATATCAGCGCGGAACGCGATACCAATAATGCGATGTCCGGCCATAAAAAATTACCGTCTCGTTGTTTTGAATACATTAAATCAGATATCAACGCCGCTTCGCCGTTTTCCAGCATTTTGAACAAATCGGAAAAATTGGCGTTTTCGTCATTTATGCGTTCAAAACGCAGCCCGGTAAGCGCCTCCACTGCATGCAGTACATCCAACGCAATTCCCTGCCATTGTTTTTCGCGGGTGTTGTAAAAACTAAACGGATAATTGTCGTTCTCAACCACGATGGGTATAACAGGGAGATTTTGTATGCAGCGGCGTTCTTCTTCGGTAAGCTGCACAAATAGTTTATACTTTTGATATTCCTGATACCCGGTATTGTATAATTCGGCAATATAACGGCGGACACCGTCGGTATGCAGCGCTTTTTCTACGACAGAGATGATGGGTTCCAGCTTCGGAGTGCGGGTTGCCATAGCGACCGGCATATAGATCAGCGGGTAAAAATCATTTGCAACAATGTCGTAGTGTTCAATAAAAATAAATTCCGCTACCGCGCTGTAATAGAAGGCGTCTATTTGTTCACTCTTAAGCGCGTCGTAGATAAAGTGAAAGTCATCCAGGAGAACAACTTCAAATGTGTCTGGTTTCATTTCGGAAGTAACTGCGTTGATTGTTGCCGTGCCTGTAATGAATCCGGCGCGGATTGGGCGCTGCGCGGCTATTTCCGCCAGGGGCTTGCTGCCGGCAATGCGAAAGAATTGTACCGGGCGCGAGGCGATAGCGCTTGTCATGTGGTAAATTCTACGGCGCGCCGGAGTGGGCGTCAATTCGCCGGAAAAAGCAATTGTCCCGGTTTCCAGGCCGTCGAGCAGGTCAAGCCATTCATACCGCGCAGGCTGGAAGGAAATCCCAAAAAGCGCTGTCAGCCACTCACAAAACAAGGCGGAAAAACCGCTGCTTTCGCCATGTTCATTTTCAAACGCCTCGATATTCAACGGCATTCCATATACGAATGAATCGCCTTGGCTGCGGATTGTCTCAATCGCCTGTATTTCTTCCGCGGTTACACCGGGGATATCCCGGAACGAGGCGTACCCCGTGAATTCGCCAGACTGGTTTACGGCAGATTTTTCACAGCCTGATAGCATAAACGGCAAAAGTATTGCGCCGAGTACGAACAATATGACACCGTTAGTTCTTTTATCTATTGCCATCATTGCATATCAGTATACCAAAAAAAGCAAATAAGTACAGCTTATAACCGGGAAAAATTGATACGCATGACATTAAAAAAACCGAAGTGTTATGTCGATAATGTACCAAAGTGAATAAAAAGATTCTTTCTGCGCTGTTTTTTCTCCTTTTCCTCGCGGCTTTTTCTCTGGGCGCCCAGGATTTACAGCTTTACCGGGAAGATGTGCGGATAGAAATGAGGGCGGACGGCGGTTTTCACCTGTTTATCAGGAAAAAACCGGCTATTGGTTCGGTGCTTTTGACTGAATCAACCAGCGATCCCTCCGGGCAGGCCGCTAATTATGCATACCGCGCCGGTGAATGGAACCCCATTAACGGCGATGAAATACGCATTCTGAACGGTGTTCCCATTCCCCGGGAAAGCCGGATTTATTCTCTGATTTCTTCCACGGTGGTGAACCACCCTGATATGGGGGCGGTTTTTCACATTTATATTCCCTATGCACTCCATTACGGCTATGAGGGAATTCGCAGCGGCCAGGTGCATGTTACCGACGGGACATATCTTAATATCAGGGCCTTTGCGCTTCCGTATGCCGACTACCGGGGCGCATTCAGGGACAACCCCTTTGTGCTGGAGGCAAAACAGGATCCGCCGCCGGTATTATCTGATGAAAATTATATACCGGAAGCGGTCGACGCGTTTACGGAAATAGCGGAATCCGGGGGAGGGGACTTGATCCTTGCCGATGACCCGGATGACATGGTCGATCGGATTCGGGATATACTGGGAAAAGAAAAAGGCAAAAACCTTGATTTGGTTATTTGTATTGACACCACCGGCAGTATGAGAACTTCCATTAACACGGTACGGCAAAAACTTATTCCGGCACTTCGTCAGCTGCTTGAGGACTTCTCTGCTTTCAGAATTGGTATGGTTTTGTTCAGGGACTACAACGAGGAATACCTGACCAGAATTATTCCTTTTACGAATGACTTTGTCCGGTTCCAGCGCAACCTTAACGCTGCCCGCGCTGCCGGCGGCGGAGACATTCCCGAAGCGGTGTATGAAGCCCTCTATGACGGGGCAGTAAAGTTTCCCTGGGTTGCGGAATCCAGAGTGATGATCCTTATCGGTGACGCGCCGCCCCACCCAAAACCAAGGGGAAAAATTACCAAAGACATGGTTACCGCCGCCGCCGCCGAACGATCCATCAAAGTCCACACCATTTTACTTCCAGCTAAAAAATGAGAAATTAGGAATAATTCTTTCCGCAGCAGTGTTTGTATTTTTTGCCGCTGTTGCAGGGGCAGGGGTCGTTGCGGCCTACTTTGGGGTGGTTGCGAACGACCGTAGCGCCGCGCGGGTTGGCGGCGTCACCCATTGGGGAAGCGGCGCCTCCTCTGGAAAGCGGCGCCCCGCCATGAGAAGCGGTTGCGCCATGGGCGGCGCCGAAAGCGCCCATGCTGCTGTGGCTTGCCGATTGTACCGTGGCATACGAACGGTTTGCTGACTTGCGGGTTTGGCCGGGCGGGGTAACCTGAATTTGAATCAGGTGCAGCCGTGAGGCAATCTCATGGCGTATGTCATCGATCATGCGGTCAAAAATTCTGAAGCCTTCAACCTTGTATTCGGTAAGGGGATTCTTTTGGGCATAATGGCGCAGATACACGGCTTCGCGCAGGGCTTCCATGTTTTCCAGATGATCCAGCCACTTGCGGTCAACCGCATGCAGGTAGCTGTCCCGGATAATGGCGTTGAGATAGTCTGTGCCGATAATGGCTTCTTTGTCGTTAATGTCTTTTTCAAGTTCGGCGGCTATGTTCTTTTCGAGCGCTTCGGAGTTTTTTACTTCCGCGCCGTTTGGATCCAGCGTTGGCTGATACCCAAATTTGGTACGGAGCTGCTCGGTAAGATGTTTAACCGCAACATTCATGTCGTTTCGTTGGTCGCGGTTAAATTCATCGATAAAGCCTCCCAGCATATCGGTGCTGGCATCGTTCACCCGTTTTTTCAGATCGGTATCAAGCAGAATGGCGTCGCGCTGTTCGTAAATGTACTTGCGCTGCTGGTTCAGTACATCGTCATATTCCAAAAGATGTTTGCGAATTTCAAAGTTCCGCTCTTCAACTTTTTTCTGGGCATTTTCAATGCTCTTGTTCAGCCAGGGATGATAAATCGGTTCGCCCGGCGCCATGCCGATTTTGCCCATAATGTTTTTCATTTTTTGGCCGCCGAACAGGCGCATTAATTCATCATCCATTGAGATGAAAAATTTACTTCTGCCCGGATCGCCCTGTCTGCCGGAGCGTCCCCGCAGCTGGTTGTCGATACGGCGGCTTTCATGCCGCTCCGTGCCGATGACATACAGGCCGCCCAGCGATTTTATTTCTTCGTAGTCTTTTTTCCATTTTTCATATTCTTCGCGGAATATTGCGGCGTATTGTTCGGGACTTGCCTGAGTTCCGGCGCGCTTGCGGGCGCGGTGTTCGGGATTGCCGCCCAGCTTGATGTCCGTACCGCGGCCTGCCATGTTAGTCGCAATGGTTACCGACCCTTTTGCCCCCGCCTCGGCTATTATCAGCGCTTCCCGCGCGTGGTTTTTGGCGTTTAATACTTCGTGGCGGACGCCCCGGCGGGTCAGCAGCGAAGCGATTTTTTCCGATTTTTCGATTGATACCGTACCAACCAGCATGGGCTGGCCTTTTTTGTGCGCCTCGGCAATCTCGTTGCACAGGGCATTGTATTTGTCAGATTCGGTAAGGTACACCTCATCATGTTCGTCAAGGCGGGCGACCGGCAGGTTGGTGGGAATGACCACCACTTCCAGTTTATAAATTTTGGTAAACTCAACCGCTTCGGTATCCGCAGTACCGGTCATGCCGGATATTTTTGTATACAAGCGGAAATAATTCTGGAATGTAATGGTTGCCAACGTGCGGTTGCGCTGGGCGATTTTGATTCGTTCTTTTGCCTCAATCGCCTGATGCAGGCCGTCCGAATAACGTCTGCCGTGCAAAATGCGTCCGGTAAATTCATCAACGATTTGCACCTGCCCTTCCTGCACGACATAGTCAACGTCAATGTGGAACAGTTTGTGGGCTTTGAGCGCCTGGGTAAAATAGTGAATGTATTCAAAATTTTCTTCATCAACAATAGCCCCTTCGATAAGGCCGCGTTTTTGCAGAATCTCTTCGACAGTGGCAAGCCCCTGATTGCTAAAAGAAATATTTTTATTTTTTTCGTTGATTTTGTAATCGCCGATTACTTCTTCGCCCTGGGCTTCGTCGGGGTACTCGCCGTTTTCTTTTTTTTGCACTTCTTTCAGACTGCCCAGCAATTTGTCAACTTCGGCAAACTTAAAGGTATCGTCTTCCGCCGCGCCGGAAATAATCAACGGGGTGCGCGCCTCATCAATCAGAATTGAATCGATTTCGTCAACAATACAAAAATTATGCTTCCGCTGTACCCGGCTTTCCATGTCTCGGTGCATATTGTCGCGGAGGTAATCAAAGCCGAATTCGTTATTGGTGCCGTAGGTAATGTCGCAGGCATAATTTTCCTTGCGCCGCGCATTGTCCATGTCCGACAGAATAGTCCCCACGGTGAGTCCCAGATAACTAAAGATGGGCCGCATCCACTCGGCATCGCGGCTTGCCAGATAGTCGTTGACGGTGACCACATGAATTCCCTTGCCGGGAATCGCGTTGAGGTAGGCGGCGGCAACCGACATGAGGGTTTTACCTTCGCCGGTTTTCATCTCGACGATTTTGCCCTGATGCAGGACAATACCGCCCAGTATTTGCACATCGTAGGGCCGCTCGCCCAAATTCCGCCGCGCCGCTTCCCGTGCCAGCGCAAACGCCTCTGGCAATAGCCGGTCCAGGCTTTCCCCGTTGGTATAGCGTTCCCGCAAAAGGGCGGTCTGTCTGGGATATTCCTCCGCCGGCAGCCCGGCAGCCCAGTTTTCTTTCTCATTAACCGAATGTAATATGGGCAATAATGCCTTCAGGTCCCGTTCATGCTGCGATCCAAACAGAGCCTTGATAAATTTTTCCAGCATGGAACCATTGTAAAGCAACACCAAACCGGTGTCAATCACCCTTTTTTGGCTGGCAGTGGCTGGAAATGGCTGGAAATGGTGTCAATCACCTTTTTTTGGCGATTGAGCTTTTTCCAGCCTTTGTCGTGCGCGGGCAAAGCCTTTGTTATCATGCCATCTGCAATTCTTGTCATATAATCTTGTAACTCAAAAAGATCTTCATTACATCCGATTGTGAAAATGCTCCCATTTTTACTCATGCCATTTGTCGGTTTTACATGTATTTCTGTGATTTTGTTGAAAAAATTTGTTTTTTGAATAGAGCCCATTCCTTCATAATATACAAGCTTAACTCGCGTAATAATCGCTTCCATTTCTCCAACCTTAATCTCTCCGTCGCGATAAAACTTAATCACATTATCATTAAGATCAGTAATAGTGCCATAAACCTTTAACGCGCAGTTGCAATTTTTGGCATCGCAGCAATCTTCGCCAATGCCCAAATGGCCTTTTTCAGGGCATTCGCATTTCGAGTCCATGGCCGGTTCGTTTTTGCAAGCCGCGAAGACGAATAGCGTAATTATAGCCAATCCGGTTGCCAATACTTGCTCTTTTGTTAGTTTCTTTTTCATATTTTCACTTTAATACCTTACAAAAACGGTGTCAATCACCTTTTTTGGCTGGCAGTGGCTGGAAATGGTGTCAATCACCCTTTTTGGCTGGCGGGCTGGAACTGGTGTCAATCACCTTTTTGGGCTGGCAGGTGGCTGGAAACAGGTGTCAATCACCCTTTTGGCTGGCGGGGCTGAAACTGGTGTCAATCACCCTTTTTGGCGGAAGTGGCTGAAACGGTGTCAATCACCGTTTTTGGCTGGCGGGCTGGAACTGGTGTCAATCACCGTTTTTGGCTGGCGGGCTGGAACTGGTGTCAATCACCCTTTTTCTTGTGTCTTTGTGCCCCCGTGCCTTTGTGTGAAAACTGGTGTCAATCACCGTTTTTCTTGTGTCTTTGTGCCCCCGTGCCTTTGTGTGAAAACTGGTGTCAATCACCTTTTTCCCTTTTTCACCGTTTGGGGGGCGGTGGGAGTAATTTTATGTAGGCTTGGCGATCCAAAGAGGTGTAGTCGACAAGGTCGCTGATGTTGTTGGCGATTTGGAACGCGCCGCCGAATTCCCAATCTGTGGGATTTGCGGCAAGCCCGGCTTTTACCGGGTTTTGATCGATGTAATGATGCAGGAGAAGATAATCCCACCAATCTTTTGCCGGGCGGGCGAAAAACCGGGAGCCCCAAAGATGGTCGGTAGAGCCATGGATACGGTTCCAGCATTTTGCGGATTGGGTTTTTATCCACTGCATAATACGGGATAAATTGGTCCCCTCTGCGGGGGTAATCAGCAAGTGGATGTGGTTTGGCATTATGCAAAAGTTGTGCAGCTTAAATTGGTACTTTTCCTTTGCACTTTGTAAAACCAAAAGCATTATTTTTTTGCCCAAATGCCGGGAAAAAACCCTGGTTTTGTTATTGGTTCGGCTGCTTACATGATAAGCCGCCCCGGCAATAAAGTTGCGATTTTTACGCATGATAATCCTCCAGTGATAGCACAAAACATCGATGTGCACACCAATGTGTTTAGCCATCACCCTATATATGGCGAGAATCTGCGTTTTGCATTAGTCTTCACGAAAAAAAAGGTGTCAATCACCGTTTTATCACCGTTTTTTTCTCCTCTGTGTCTTTGTGCCCCGTGCCTTTGTGTGAAAACTGGTGTCAATCACTGTTTTTTTTTACCAGCCGCCCACCAAAAAAGGTGATTGACACCTTTTTTGGTGCCTCCGTGTCTTTGTGTGAAACCGGTGTCAATCACCCTTTTTTTCTCCCGCCGCATAGGGTATAATACCCACCATGAAACAACTATTTCTCTGTTCTTTGTGCTTTGTGCTTTGTGCTCTGTGCTCCTGCTCCCCCTCCGGTACGGCTTCCATTCAGCGTGAGGATCTGTTTTCCCTTGATATTGGTCCAATGGAAGACCAAATTGCGTTGTATAACCTTGAAGGGGATGGCCGGGTCCATCATGCCGGGCTTGCAATGCGGGATGGCTTTTTTTACATTACCGATAACAACGGCGGCAAAATTGTCCGCTATAACTCGTATGGTGACCTGCTGTTTATGATCTATAACGATGAAACCAACCCCGCGCCGATAAGCCTGAAAACCATTGATGACAGCGCTCAGGCAACCCGTTGGGCTTTTACCTACCCGTTACAGTCTCCCGGTAAAATTGCCGTGGATTCCCGCAGGCATATTTATGTTGAAGAACGGCTGCCTCACGATCGGCGCAGCTTTGACGCTGAAAACAAGGCATTGTTGGATAGCGTTATTCTCCATTTTGATGCGGACGGACGTTTTGTTGAGTATTTGGGGCAGGGTGGGCAGGGTGGGAATCCATTCCCCCATATAGTGGGTCTGTATACATCGGTGCAGGATGAAGTTGCGGTTGTGTGCCGTTTGCCAACCGGCTGGAGTGTGCATTGGTACAATTCCCAGGGCGAGCAGCTTTTTTTGGTTCAATTTTTGAACAGTGCCATTCCCGCGCCGGCTGACTGGTCAAGTTTTCCCGCATCGGTTGACACCATTATAGCGGCCCCTGATACCCGCAAACTGTATGTCAAAGTTGACTACTATCGGAATGTGTATGATGAATCGACCAACATCCGTACTGGTACCGAACCGTTGAGTTCGCTGATATGGATACTGGACGTAGAAAAAGGGGTGTACGAAAATTCGGTGGAAGTGCCTTTTTACGAGTATAGTTTTTCCGAAAATGGCAGAACAACCAATGTGCGTCTTTTGTATTCGATGTTGGGACTGGTTAGAGGAGGGGGGATGCTGCTCCATTTTCCCATTGAGACCGGCTATGCGGTACTTCGTATGGATTCAACCGGGCATGGGCAGCGCCGTGGTTTTATCAATGTTAATCCTGATGAACTGTGGTTCAATCACTTTCATCTTTCTCCGGAAGGGATACTTTCCGCCCTGCTGGTGGACGACTGGAAAATCCAAATTGTCTGGTGGCGCATGGATAGATTTATGAGGGATGTATTGTGAGCGCACAAGCAGCCCTGGTTTCTACCGAGCAAGCGCGAGCACTGGACACCGAAGCATCAGCGCAATGGGGCCTGCATCCCTTCGCCCTGGTAGAAGCCGCCGGACGGGCCTGCGCTGGAGTGGGGACTAGGGACTGGGGACTGGGGAGTTGTTGTTCGGAAAGCGATAGTACTTTCAGGGTACACCCCAATAGTTCGAATGGCTATCCCCAGTCCCTGATCCCCAGTCCCCAGTCCCTAATTGTACTTGCGGGAAAGGGTAACAATGCCGCAGATGCTTTGGTGATGCTCAAAACGCTGGTGTTGTATGGCTTTGTACCGGCTTCCGCGTGCACTGTTTTTGCCGTACAGATTTCGGACGATGCCGCAAGCCCATTGTCTCAGGCAATGCTGGCGGTGCAGAAACTCAATATTCCGGTTATGCCATGGAATAGCGCAACGGCAGCCGGAATGCTTGCCAACGCTGATGTTGTGATTGACGGCATAGCCGGCACGGGCCTGACTGGTTCTTTGCGCGGCGTTGCACTGGAAATGGCCGAAGCGGTCAATGCCCTGAACCGGGAAAAAACATACATCGTATCTATTGATATGCCTTCGGGTAATTTTGACGGCTGGCAGCCCGGAATGCCTATCGTGGAAGCTCACGCGACTCTTGCCATTGAGCCGCAAAAGCTCTGTGTGTATACCCCTTCTGCCCGGCGTTTTTCCGGAACCATTCTGCCGGTGGGGGGGATATTTCCTCCGGCGCTTATCGACCAATACCGTGCGGCGGAGCTTGTTACATGGGACATAACATCGGCCCGCATTCCGCCGGTTTCCGAAACCGCCTATAAATACGAACGCGGCCTTGTTGAGATCAGGGCTGGCTCTCCCGGCGCCACCGGAGCGGCTCTGCTTGCCGCGCAGGGAGCGCAGGCTGCCGGAGCGGGACTGGTACGGCTTATGGTCGATCCTGCCGTGTATCCCGTTATTGCCCCCGGTTGTTCCGGCATAATGGTTGCCGCAACGGAAGATCAGCGCTTTGTTCCTGATGCGGTGCTGTTGGGGCCGGGGTGGGGCAGGGGTGATGATCGCCGGCGCTTGCTGGAGGCCTGTGTGCCCCTTGAAGCGCAGGGTATTCCCCTTATCCTTGATGCGGATGCCATTATGCTGGCAAAAGACATGGTATTCCACGGGAACGCCATTATAACCCCGCATCCCGGAGAATTCGCCGCGTATACCGGATTGCCAAAGGACGAAATCCTTGCCAATCCGGTTCCGGCGCTCCGCCATTATGCCGCCGCAAAAAACGTACATATACTGTTCAAAAGCCATGTCCTGTACGTCGTCTCCCCCGACGGCCGGATTGGGGTAATTGACGGCATGAACCCGGCGCTTGCGGCAGGCGGATCGGGCGATGTACTGGCAGGTTTCTGCGCCGCCATCGCAGCGAGATGCCGCAGCAGGCCTTTTGATGGCTATGCCTGCGCCTGTGCCGCCGCATCGCTGTTGGTGCAGGCAGCGAAACGTATTGGCAAGGCATTTGTTGATCCGGCGGAATTTGCCAAATCTGCCGCAGCCATTGCCGGTGAGGCATGGATTCTAAAAAGGAGCAACGCATGAGTGACAGTGAAAAAAATCAACGGCCCAATGCCCATTATCCATTGAGCAACAAAGACCATTATGGTCAGGAAAGCGTCACCTATTTTTACAATAGGGAACGCCGTCTGGCAATGGCATCCAAGACCGTTCAGGATATCTACAAAGAACAGCCGCCCCGGCGCTTTGGCCTGTTGTGGCCGTTGATAGGCAGCAGACCCCGCGCGATATTGTTTAGCTCCATTATGGTGTGTTGCTTATTGATCCTGATAATTTCATTTATGGGTCTGGATGGCAATACTCACTTGCTTGGCGGAAACCGGCTTGCCATTCAGGCGATGGAATATGAGGGTACGGTCATTGTGTCACTCCAAAAAACGGTCAGAAAAAACCTGTTTTTCCCTTCCGTTTCGGCGTATACCGGCACCGTTACCATTGGCGTGGCTGCCGATGCGGATACGGTCTTTCATCACGCCATAACCTTTACCCCTGAGCGCAAGGAAAGGTATGGCTTTGCCGTTCCCTTCGCCGCAGACGAATTGGCCTTAACCTTTGAGGCCGGAACACATATTCTGGACATAACAATAAAAACGGAATAAGGCCATTCGGCCTCTTGACCAAAGTATTTTTTTAATTTACTGTAGTATTCGGGACGAGGTGTATGGTACAACTTTACTTTTTGTCAATATTGTTTAATGGGGTGGTTGGTTTCCTGTTTATTTTTGGGGATTCCAGAGAAAGCATCTCCGAAGAAACCAAGCGATTTCCACTGGTGAGTGATGGTTTCCGGTTGATTCTTGGCATCCTGGCGGGAATGATCGGGATTCTGAAGCTCTTTTCCCCCATGGAAACATCCAAGGGGTCTTCCATCTACATTTTGGGGGACCTGGTTCCTGCATTAGCAGGTATTATCGCGGGTTTTATGCTTATCTATGGCTTTTACCGGAGTCGTTCCTCCAAAGTGAGCGAAGGGGGAAGTTTAGATAGCTTTGGAGAAGTCCTTTCTCATTATAAAAAAATAGTAGGTATTGTACTGCTGGCCACGGTAGTACTGCATTTTCTGTTTCCAATGGCGCTGTTTCTATAGGCGTATCTTGAAGCTAAGGCCGGTATCCATTATTGACAGGCCGGCTCCCGATTCGCCTTGTTGGGTATAAGTCCCTTTGCCATACGTTCTATAATATGATAGACCTCTTGAGCCGGTAATATACCGCCATGAAAAATCCACCGAAACTGCAATCCAGCTATTGGCAATAAATCCAAACCGGAACCCCGGTTCCAGAAGCAGTCCGCCCTGTACATAGTCCCGAAATTGTTTATAAGTTTCGGGTGTCAAATGCTCGTCCAGAGCGGCACAAATAACAACAGGGCTTATCTGAAAAGACAATGCGGTTACAAAATAATCAAGAAAATAATAATCAAGTGCAATACCGGGGGCAATGGTGAGCCAGTTCTGAGTATAGTTAATTACTTTCCCTTTGAATGATCGTTTCTCTGGGTTATCGGTAATGGGATGATACTTTCCTGAAAAGGGAGGATTCCCTCTGGCATAGGTTCCTTCACCGTCCCAGCCGGAAAAGGAAAAGCGCATATACGATACATTGATGCCTGTTTTCAGGAGCAAGGCGCGGTGCAGCGGAAAGGAGAAGCCTGCGGACACATCACCTAAAAACAATTCTTTGGTTTCATTATCATGGACCGAATAATGGGTTAGCGAGTCATTTTCAATCGACATCCAGTCCCTGTTTTCATGTTTTCCGCTTATACCGGGGATGCCGTTTTTCAGGGAAAGGTTTACAAAGCCCCCCCATCTTTCCAACGGTCTGGTACGCGAAAAATCAAGCGATAAGCCGTAGTACAGAACGGGTTTCATGTTCCAAAACAGTTGACTGAGTAATTCCGCTTTGTACTTATTAAGGGGATATGGATACACTATTTCTTCCGCCTGTCCGTGGATAAAGCCAAATTGGGGGGAGAGATAAAGGGAGTATGGCCTGCTCAATGGTTCGCTTGCCAGAGCGGGTTTCATGCAGCACAGGCTAATGACGAAAACCGTAAAAACGGTTATAGTTCTCATTATATGAAGATAAGAATTAAATGCCCAAAAGGTCAAGTACACTGGGCGCTTTTGATATTGCTGGTAATTGCCGCCTGCAGCGGGAAAAAAGAAGATACGCCGGTAATACCGCCGCTCAGCTCGCCCCTTTCACAGCCCTACATTGGTTTTGGCGTGGTAAATGTGTCATATACCAGAGTGAATGTGTTACCGAAAGAAGACCATGCCGAAGAAGGCGTTTCGCCGGGTTATTTACGGCGGGGGGCAATTGTATCCATTCATGAACGGCGCTTGATACGGGATAAAGGCAGATCCGAATCCTGGGTATTGGTTGAGGGTAACAGCAAGGGCTGGTTGAGAGAATCTTTGGTGGATGTATACGACACCGAACTGCAGGCCCGTACCGCATCGGAGTCCATGGGTCGATGATGGCTGTGTTACCAATCAGCGATGAATCGATACGGCAGGCGGCCCAACTGCTTTTCCGGGGCGGAATTGTCGCGTTTCCCACCGAAACCGTATACGGCCTTGGCGCCGATGCCTTTAACCCCGCCGCCCTTGCGCGCGTTTTTGCCGTCAAAAACCGCCCTCGCTTTGACCCGCTGATTGTGCACATTGCCGCTCTGGAAATGCTGGAAACCATAGCCGATCTTTCCCTATTGGATACGGCAGCGCAAAAAAATCTTGCGGCGCTTGCGGCGCATTTTTGGCCTGGCCCGCTCACCCTGATTGTACCCAAGCGGGATAGGGTGCCGGATCTTGCCACCAGCGGCCTGCCAACGGTTGCGGTGCGCTTTCCCGCCCACGATGCGGCGCGGCGGCTCATCGCTGCTGCAACCGGAGCAGTGGCCGCCCCCAGCGCCAATCCCTTTGGCTATTTAAGCCCCACCCGGGCTGAACACGTTGCCGAAATGCTTGGCGCACAGGTAGACCTTATACTTGATGGCGGCCCATCGTCAGTGGGGCTGGAGTCTACCGTACTGGATCTGTGTCATGGTAATCCCCGCATACTCCGCCCCGGCGGCACCCCCAAAGAAGCAATCGAAGCGCTCATTGGCCCCGTTTTACCCGACACGGCCGCCGACACGGCCGCCGCCGATACAAACGCCGGTCTGGTTTCTCCCGGCCTGTTACAAAGCCACTATGCTCCCCATGCCTGTCTCGTTGCGCATAACACCGAAAGCCTGTACCGCGAGCCGGGCGAAACCGGCGCGGCATTCCTCTTTTTTGACGGCGCTTCCCGCGATGCCTGGCTTTCCGCTCATGCAAACCCGGCGGGCATCACCCTTGCCGTCCTCTCTGAAACCGGCACGCTGCTTGAAGCGGCCGCACAACTGTTTGAACTCCTCCATGCACTGGATCGCCCGGACATTACCCGCATACACGCGCAACTGGCCCCCGAAGAAGGCCTTGGCGCCGCGATAAATGATCGCTTGCGCAAAGCCGAAGGAAAATGAGGAATGAGGAATGAGGAATGAGGAGAGGTATTGTCCGTACTCAAAGCGTGATAGTCCAATGCAATGATTACGGACAATGCGCTCATTCCTCACTTCTCATTCCTCATTTATATTCCTCCCCATTCCTTTCCCCCTTGTAAACTATTCCCATAATTTGCTATACTGTGTACCGGAGGGCTATGGTGAGTCAGCATGTAGTGTCGGCATTGGTGGAAAACCGGGCAGGTACCTTGAGCAGGGTGTCCGGGTTGTTCAGCCGCCGGGGTTTTAACATTGACAGTTTGACGGTAGGGGTAACCGAAAACCCCGCAATCTCAAGGATGACCATTGCGGTAAACGCCAGCCGTGCTGGTAACACCGCAGGTGACGGTACCAGACGGAAATCCGAAACGCGGGTGCTGGAGCAGATCGTCAAGCAATTAAGTAAACTGGTCGATGTAATTGCCGTGCAGGAATTGGAAAAAGATTCATGCCTGCGCCGGGAAATAATGCTGGTGAAAATAAGCGCAAACGAAACAAGCCGCCCTGCGGTGCTGGAGATAGCCGGAATTTTCCGGGCCCGCGTTGTGGATGTTTCCCCCGAAACCATCACCATTGAAGCCACCGGCAGTCTGGAAAAGCTCAACGGGCTTTTGCTTTTGCTGCGGCCTTACGGCATTCTTGAATTGGCCCGTACCGGCATGGTTGCGCTGGAGCGGGGAAGTAAAGTGTTATCAGTAAATGAGGAGTGAGGAATGAGTAATTATAAATTTGAAACGATTATGGTGCATGCGGGGCAGGAAAAGCCGGATCCGACAACGGATTCGCGGGCGGTTCCCATTTATCAAACGACATCGTTTGTGTTTCCCAATGCAAAATCGGCGGCGGATCGCTTTGCCTTAACCGAAGTGGGGAATATCTACACCCGGCTGATGAATCCTACCTGCGATGTGTTTGAGCAGCGTATTGCCGCCATGGAAAAAGGCGCAGCCGCTCTTGCCGTTGCGTCCGGTCAGGCTGCCACCACCTATGCGATTTTGAACATTGCCGCTGTGGGCGATCATATTGTTTCCGGCAAATTTGTGTACGGCGGTACCCATAATCTTTTTGCCAATACCTTTAAGGACATGGGTATAGCCGTTAGTTTTGTTGACGGCAGCGATCTGAACGCTATCGAAAAGGCCATTCAGCCCAATACCAAGGCGCTCTTTTTTGAAAGCCTGGACAACCCCAATTCCAGCATCGTGGACATTGAAGCGATTGCTGGTATTGCCCATCGCCACGGTATTCCCCTTATTATTGATAATACGTTTGCCACGCCGTATTTTTTGAACCCCATAGATTACGGCGCCGACATTATTGTCCATTCGGCAAGTAAATTTATAAACGGTAACAGCAATTCCATTGGCGGCGTTATTGTGGACAGCGGCAAATTCGACTGGGCGCAAAATGATAAATTCCCCGGTTTGTCAAAACCAAATCCCAGTTACCACGGCGTAGTCTTTACCGAAGCGGTAAAAAACATTGCCTATATCGTAAAAGCGCGGACGACTATACTGCGGGATACCGGCGCCGCCCTTTCGCCCTTTAACGCATTCCTTTTTCTGCAGGGAGTTGAAACGCTTTCGCTTCGCATGGAACGGCATGTTGCCAATGCCCTTAAGGTGGTCGATTTTCTTAAAAATCACCCCCAGGTTGAAAGCGTGAATCATCCTGCACTGCCTGACCACTGCGACCATGCGCTCTACCAGCGCTACTTTCCCCGCGGCGCCGGTTCTGTGTTCACGTTTGAGATCAAAGGCAATGCCGAAAATGCCATGCGCTTTTCCGAAAGGCTCAAGCTCTTTTCACTGGTGGCCAATGTCGCGGACGTAAAATCCCTGGTGATTCACCCCGCCTCAACCACTCATTCGCAAATGAGCGAATCGCAGCTGCTTGCCGCAGGAATCAAACCCAACACCGTACGGCTTTCCATCGGCATTGAACATATCGACGACATTATTGACGATCTGCAGCAGGCATTTAAGGCTTAGCAAGAGCGTATCTTTACTTGGATTGTCATGTGTGTTCCTCCAAAATGATTTTATGCAATTCCTCGAATAGCGGTCCCAGTTCGTCAAAGTGCATTACAGCTTGCCGGTCAAGATGAGTGGACATATTGTTGACGATAACAATTTGACCGCCTGAGCGCAGGGTGTAATTAGGTATTGTTGCGGCAGGATTTACGGTCAGACTGGTTCCCAGTATCAGCATTAGATCGGTATTTTGGGCTTCAGTTACCGATTCACGAAGCGCCTCTGCCGGAAGATTTTCGCCAAAAAAGGTAATTGCCGGTTTAAGCACTCTGCCGCAGTTGGGACATTGAGGCATGCCGCCGGCGCGTACAATTGCGGCGGCTTCTTCAAAGCTCATCCTGATACCGGCACAGCGGAAACAGTAATGTACTTTTGGCGATCCGTGGATTTCGATTACTTTGGTATTGCCCCCCTTCTGATGAAGCAAATCAATATTTTGAGTAATGACCGATTTTAAGTAACCCCGCTTTTCAAGATCACCCAAAACGGTATGCACAATAGAGGGTTCTTTTTCATTGATGTTATAAATAAACGATCCGGCACTGGAGTAATACAGTGAAGGATCCTTTTCAAAGTATTCAATATCAAATATTTTTTCCGCATCCATTTCATTATACAGACCGTTTTTGCCCCGAAAATCGCGGATGCCGGAAAGAGTACTTACCCCCGCCCCGGTAAGCGCAACAAGGTATTTTGCGTTTTTTATGAGATTGAACAGTTCGGCTGGATTCGGGTTTATCATTCTGAACCCTACGCGCCGACTGCGATTTTTTCACGAACCAGTTCGTTAATTATCTGTATCTGGCTTTTATGAAAAGTTTTTGCGCAGGTCGATAGGTATTTGGCTACTTCTGTATCTAATTCACTTAGCAGAATTGTATTATGCGCATCTTGCAACGAAGTTTCCCGCGCAAAACCGGGTTTTACTCCATAATGTAAAAGGTTCGGTCCGGGTTCACAAACATTTTCAGTATAATATTTGTCCCAATATTCACATTCCGTGTCAGTCATCCCTGTTTTCTTTTTCTCCAAATTCATTATACAATTCTTACCATATCCAAGATGTTCTTTCAACCGGCTGGCTGGTGAATTGTCAACGACCAGTAGAAATGTTACCTTTGGTTAGGCGACCTTCTAAAATCCTTCTCTTGACATAGCAACAATTTGAGATGTTTTTACATCCAGTGCTTTTATGGTTATACGCCTTGTGTTTCCAGATTCAGTTATGCTTCCGGTAATGACGATATTTGCGCCCAACATATTTCCTATTGAGACAGCAGTATCATCACTTACTTCTCCTGACATTTGAAAATGTCGTTCACTTCGTATAGAATCAAGCGTTGTTCTATCAACAATTTTAAACAGGTTTGAAGTAACCAATTGGAATTCCAGTTCGTCAATGGCAAATGCCGCCATATCTTGATCCGATGATGAAATATTCAAAACAGCAATTATTGAGGTTTTGGGTAACCGATCTATTAATGTCGTTGCTATTCTGGACATAGCGCTTTCAACGCTACTACTGTTGTTGGATGTGGTTGAGACGGAAGATTCCGTATTAGCCAATTTAGTTTGTGATTTTACTGTTGTATTTATTTGACGCAAATTGTTTATTCTCACATCTATAATGAGACAATCAGAATCCACATTGATAGGGAATGATCTTCTTGAAGCCTCTCTGTGTCCTAGATTGCCGTTTAATACAACAAATATTACAGGGTAATTTCCGTTGGATACAACGATATTTGTGGGAACATTGTGTTTAAGAGCAGCTTTTTTTATGCCCTCAATGTACACTTCCAGTGTATCAGACATATTGGCAAATAAAGCATTTACAACAAGAACCGATTCATTTCTGCCAGTATTTTGACTAAAAATATTCCCTGTAGTGCAAACTCCGAATACATATAATAGTACATAATATATTATTTTTTTCAAATGTTCCTCCATAAAAAAAACAATAAAAAACACAGGAAAACCCAGCTAAAAGTTGGGTTTTCCAAATAAAAAAAAATGATTATTTATTAAACAAATTTGCGAAGAATTGTCCTATCTTCACGAATAAATTGGCAGTCTCAGTGGCTGACTTGCCATGGCCACTGTTGTCGTTGCTACTCTCTCTGTTAAATAGGCCGCCTTTGGACTGGGTATTATTTGTGATATAACTTTCTGAAGTATAATTGGCTGATGGTTTTTTTTCTGCATCAAATATCGTGTGTGTAGTTGTTTCTTTGAGAATGTCGGTGTACTTGATTGCGGTTGCTGAACCGTACCAGGTTACTTTTCCCTTTATTCCTTCAAATGGCCAGCCTATAGGATATTTTCTAAAAAACAATTGCTGAGAAGTGCTCATCTGGTAGTCAATTACTACGTTGACGATAGTATCGGCACCTAGAGCCTGCGCTTCTTTCAATAGCATTTGATAGGTTAATACATTACCTCTTCTGCCATTATCATCCATATCAAAGGAGGCTTCTGAAAAAACCAATCCTAATGTCTGATAATCTTTTGCAGGAATTAAGTTAATGTTGTCAAATGAGCCTTGTGTCCTGCTGATTCCTCCGTAAATGTTATCAACAGTTTGACAGCCTGTCACGCTCACCATCAGCACCAGTACGAGAACCAATGCCCCAAAAAAACTAATTTTCTTAAACATATAAGAAACTCCTATGTAGTCTTTCCCACTGTCAATATATAACAGTTCATACGAACTGCCTAATGCAATAAGCGGATTTACCTCCTGCCTGTTTTTGGGGCACTGCCGATGTTTTTTTGCCCTTTGATATAGCGGGTTACGGTAACCACGGTCTTTTTCCCCTGTTTCACCACTTCGTCAACCTGAAGCCCAGCCTCTTTTAGGGCTGTTTCCATAGGCTCATATCGATCAAATCCACATAATTTCATAGACTTCTTGTGATATTCCATAATAGAATAATACTTTCTAAAAAAGAAATTGTCAACCAAGGCAAGATGATTATTTTTTGGATTTATGCAATACTTTTGATAATGAAACAATCTTACGGAGAACGTTTGGCGGCAGCCCTACGGCTAAAAAATCTTAAACAGGCGGACTTAGCCAATGAACTCAATATAAATCAAGCCACTGTTTCCAAAATTATAAACGGAACCCAATATCTTGATTTTGATTTGGCGGTGAAAGCCTGTGAAGTTCTTGAAATTTCCCTGGATTGGCTGGCTTATGGTGTTGATCAGAAAGCCAAGTCTCCGTTTTACCGTAACCCGGAAAGACAGCGGATAGAATACCTTATGTCCATCATAAAAGAAGCCGAATATCCTCTGGTCATAGTAGCAATGGAAGAAATTATTGAAATTAGATTCAGGGAAACCCCTGCAGCCAGGGTTGATATGCCAGACAAATCCGAAGGGAAAAAGAATTCAAAAAAAGGAAAAAAAAATTAGTTTTGATGCTGATACACCAAATTCAAGTATTTTATCAGTTATAACTGATGAATTTATAGAATTTAAGTATTTTATCAGTTATAACTGATGGTTTTTTACTTCACTATCCAAAAATATGCATTTTTGTTGTTTTCTACCGTCCAAAAATATGCATTTTTGCTTGACAAGATGGTCTAAAAATATGTATAATTGTGTAAAGGCAGCTTATGTTAAAAAGAAAAATGATGCAAACCCTTATAGATTGGAAAGCCGGAAAAAAGAGTGAATGTTTACTGGTCAAGGGAGCAAGGCAGATTGGAAAAACCTTTATAATAGAAAAATTTGGGAAGGATCAATATAAAAACTACGTTTATCTCAACTTTTTGGAAAATCCCGGTTTAAAAGCGATTTTTGAAGAAAGTCTTGAAGCCAATGAAATCTATAAAAAATTATCTTTAGTATTTTTTAACATTGAATTAGTGCCCGGCAACACTCTAATATTTATTGATGAAATTCAAGAATGTCCGAATGCCCGAACCGCATTAAAGTTTCTGGCGATAGATAATAAATATGATGTTATCGCATCTGGTTCATTGCTTGGAATTTCTTATAAAGAGGTATCTTCGATTCCGGTCGGATATGAAACGCAAGTAGAAATGCACTCGCTGGATTTTGAAGAATTTTTATGGGCAGTTGGTTATAACGAACAAGCAATTGGTTATGTTAAAGAATATTATAAAAGCCTGGAAAAAATCCCTGAATTAATAAATACGCAAATGATGAGATACTTACGTGAATATGCAGTAATAGGCGGAATGCCTGCGGTAATTAATCGTTATTTGGAAACAAATAATTTTAGCGAAGTTCAAAAAGAACAGGATAAAATATTAAACAGTTTTCTGGATGATATTTCACAATATGCATCAATGACGGAAAAACCAAAAGCAAAAAACTGTTTTTTATCCATACCTAAACAACTTGTTAAAGAATATAAGAAATTTCAATTTTCTATTGTAGAAAAAAGCGCTACAGCAAGAAAATATGCCAATAGTCTGGAATGGCTGCGTGACGCCAATCTTATACGCTTTTGTTATAATGTATCTACACCAGCTTTTCCGCTGACAGCATACGAGCGTGAAGATCAGTATAAAATTTATCTTAACGATATAGGCTTGCTGACAGCAATGTATGGTTTTGAAATAAAAAAAGAAATTATCAATAATACGCTCAAAGGAGCGGCAAAAGGCGGTATATACGAGAGTCTGATTGCAGATATATTGATAAAGAAAAACACTCGTCTAAATTATTACAAAGCGGATGATAATTCACAGGAAATCGAATTTTTAATAAACAAAGACGGTGCTGTTGTACCCATAGAAGTTAAATCCGGAAACAATCCTTCTGTTTCTTTAAATAACCTATTGCAAAAACCTGATATCAAAATCGGATATAAATTTATAACAGGTAATATTGGGCAGCAAGATAAAAAAATCACAATGCCGTTGTATATGGCAATATTTTTAGAGTGAGGTAACACGCTCACCCGCGCTCATTTCTCATTTCATTTCCCTATCCATAAATCAACTTAATCGCTGTTTTAATGTCTTTTGCGGGTTTTAGCGCAGTTTGATCCAGACCTTCCGGTGATGGCGAGTCTGGCTTGGGGCCAAGGAAGGCGCTGAAGCCCAGGTTGCGGGCTGTTTTGATGCGGCCTGCAAGGCGGCTTACCGGGCGCAGTTCGCCGGTGAGAGAAAGCTCTCCGGCGATTGCTAAATCGGAGGGGAGGGCAAGGCCGGTTCGCGCTGAATAAAGGGCGCAGGCAAGGGCAAGTTCCACGCCTACTTCGGCAATGCGAATCCCGCCGGCGACATTGACGTACAAGTCCTGGTCGGAAAGCCGCAGTCCCAGGTGTTTTTCCAAAGCCGCCGCCACACGGGAAACTCTGCCCGAATCAATTTTGTCGGAAAAGACTCTGCTCACTGCGCCTTTGGCGGGAATGGTCAGTGCCTGAATTTCCACGAGTATGGTTCTGGTGCCTTCCAGCACTGCCGCGGTGGCTACACCGGCAGGGAATTCTCCCTCGCGCCGCACCAGAAAAAGCGTGCCGGTATCGTCAACGGGGACAAGGCCTTTTTCGCCCATGGTAAAAATGCCGATTTCATCAACCGAGCCAAAGCGGTTTTTTGAGGCCCGTAAAAAGCGGCAGTCCTGCCCGCCGGAAAGGCCGGCCGTTTTGTCGTTCTGCTCAAAGTACAATACCGTGTCCACCAAATGTTCCAGCATTTTTGGCCCGGCGATAATGCCTTCCTTGGTCACATGCGCCACCAGAAAAAGGGCGGCGTCATGTTCCTTGACCCAGGAGACCAATTCAAAGGCGCAGTACTTCATCTGGCTCACGGTGCCAGGTACCGATCCGGCGTCGGCGGAGAAAAGAGTCTGCGCCGAATCAACCATGATCAGTGATGGCTTAACCGCATTCATGGTCATTTCAATTTCGCTTAGATTGCCGGTGCAAATAACTTCGATACGTTCAAGGCTGCTGCCGGCGAGTCCCAGACGGTCGGCCCGCAGTTTTATTTGTCCGGCGGATTCTTCACCGGAAATGTA
>Ga0123356_10001253_pt1 | contig 28115 bp, 16 predicted proteins | sample TergutEmb28metaG_2_FD_92546 | JGI IMG/M metagenome (GOLD analysis project Ga0123356, IMG submission 92546) | Embiratermes neotenicus P3 segment gut microbial communities from Petit-Saut dam, French Guiana - Emb289 P3 | ecosystem: Host-associated > Arthropoda: Insects > Digestive system > Gut ...
ACGGCACTCTCCTCGGGTGGACTCAGCGATCCACCGGGGGGGAAGGCCAGGACCTCGCGGGACTTGCTGCGGCCTGCCACGGTCCAGAGCCAGGAGTGCGAGTCGTAGACCGGGGCCATCGCGCTGACGACCCCTCCCAGCGGTACAGGAGCCTCTCGGGGATCAACAGTCCAGATGGCGCCATCCGAGCCGAGGCCCGCCACCTGACGACCGTCCGAGGCGATTGTCAGGCTGGACCAGTCGCCGAATCGCGCGTCCTTGAAGGCGGGAACCACCCGCAGGTCGCCCTCCTCGATCACGGCGAGCGTTCCGAGGGTCGGACCCTTCTCCTCTTCAGGCTCGGGATCCTCGGTGCCAGCGTCCGTACCGGCTGTGGCGCCCGCATCCCCGCCGTCCGCTCCCCCGGAAGCACCCCCGCCCTCACCTGCCCCTTCAGCCCCATCCCCGCCCTCCGGCCCCCCTGAAGCACCCCCGCCCTCGGTGCCGTCTTCCGCAGAACCCGCCTCCCCGCCATCGTCCGGATTGTCCGCGGCGGCGGCCCCATCCGCCTCCTCCGACTCGTCCTCTATGAGCACGAACACGTCCTGCGAGGGGTTGACGACCTGCACCGCCTGCGGCCCACGTCCCGACGCATTCCACTGGACTCCCTGGACCACCACCTCGACCGTCGCGACGTCCGGCAGGGTCTTGAGCGACTCGGTGAGGCAGGCGACCACCATGTCCCGCTCCGCCTGCGCCGTCAGGAAGGCCTGGCCGCCAAGACGCACTTCGACGAGCGACCCGTCGATGCTCACCGGATCCAAGTCCTCGCCCGACCCGGCTGGCAGCGGTCGCAGCACCGCATCCGCAAGCCATGCAGGAGGTCCCGCGGCGAACGCTCGGACAATCCCACGCGCGGCTTCGGCTCGGGGGAAATACCGCACGTCCGGGACCAGGACGCGTCCTGCCAGATCAGGGAAATACACGCTGGCCTGCCGGAACTGCAGGGCAAACTCGGCGTCGGAGAGCACAATCGCCTCTGGCGCCGTCGAGATCCGCCATCTCCCCCGCGCGTCTCGGGTCACCGCAAACCGAAGCGAGGTGGTCTCCGGCCCGATCACCGCATAGTGCCCGGTCTCATCGACGCTCGCGACCTGCTCGAAGGGAACCTCCACCTCAGCGGTCTCCAGGAGCGAGAGATCTCCCGTCGGCCCGATCGGCGCCAGCGGAGGACGCGCCTGGGCGTAGAGACGCACGTTCGCCAGGGGGTCCCACACCCTCGATGCACCGTCGGACAAAAAGCGCCGCGCCGCCCGGAAGCCCTCCCCCGGCCCCGCCTGAACCGCCTGGAGGAAGCCTTGGACAATCGCCTCGGGGGTAGCGTCCGGCGCGGGCTCGCGCGGCAAGAACGCCGGCAAGTTGCCATCGCGCACCGACACCTCCCCACCCTGAACCACCGGCCCCGTCATCGGCAGCTTGGCACAGCCCCCCGCGAGCATTCCCAGGACGACGGCCGCACCCACGCCCCGCCGCAGCTTCACCCCGCGCACGATGACGTCGCTCACCTTGTGCATCGCCCGAACCCCGGGCACGCTCGCGCCCCATACGCCCCGCCGCAGTTTCGTCATCGTTCTCATGCTTCTCCCACCTCCGACTCGGGGACCGCCGCGTCCGGGACCACCGCATCTGGGACCAGCGGCAGCGGCTCGCCTTCCACCTCGGAACCCGCGACCAGGGGGATGAGGAGGCGGAAGGAGGCGCCCTCCCCCGGCGCACCCCAGGCTTCGAGCGTGCCGCCATGCAGACGGGCGTCTTCGCGGGCGATTGCCAGGCCTAGGCCCGTCCCGCCCGTGGCCCGGGCGCGCGCGGGGTCGGCCCTCCAGAAGCGGTCGAAGATGTGGTCCACCTCGTCGGCGGTCAGGCCAACCCCGTGGTCGCGGACGACCAGAGCAACGGAACCGCCTCCTGCCGCGAGGTAGACATCCACAGGCCGGGCTTCCGCATGCTCGATCGCATTGCCCACGATGTTTCGGGCGATCCGCTCGATCCGGCGCGCGTCGAACTCGGCGAGCATCTCTGAGTCGTCAAAGTGCTGGCGAATCGGCACGCCTCGTTCCTGCGCCAGCGGGGCCAGGTCGGTCAGGACCTGGCGGATCACGGCGGCGAGGTCGCCGCGGTCGGCGAGCAGAGCGGCTGCCTTGGCGTCGAACCGGGAGATTTCCAGCAGGTCGGCGAGCAGCGCGTCGAAGCGTTCAATCTGGGTGGCGAGCAGCTCGGCGGAGCGGGCAACCCCCGGCGGAAAGGCGCCTCGCGCCTGGTGGACCACGTCGCCCGCGAGGCGGATCGTCGCCAGGGGGGTGCGCAGCTCGTGGGAGACGTCGGCGACAAAGCGGCGCTGGAGACGGCCCAGCTGCTCCAGACGCTCAATCTGGGCTTGGAGGGAATCCGCCATCTCGTTGAAGGAGGTGGCCAGGGAGGCAAACTCATCGTCTCCCCTAACGGGCATCCGCTCGGTGAAATCCCCTCCCGTCAGGCGTTCGGCGATCCCAGCGGCTTCGATGATGGGTCGGGCCGCGCGGCGCGCCACCAACAGGGTCACGCCCACGAGGATGAGCAGGATCGCCCCCGCTCCGGCTACCAGCACCCGCTGGATGAAGTCGAGAGTCGTGGCCTCGGGCCCCAGGTCGTAGGCGAAAGCAAGGACATATGGGCTGGACAGGAGGGTGACAGGAGCCGCGACGACGAGTCCCGGGGTGGGGGGATCGCCGGGAATGGCGACGGATTGGTGGACCTGGTGTCCAGTCTCGGCCGCCTCGGCTCGCAGGTCCCCGCCCACCAGCTCCCACCATTCGTTGTTCGACCCGATTGGGTTGATGGCGGCGAGACTGTCGTTAGTCTCCGGACTCCAGGCGAGGAAGACCGCGTCCGCCGCCGAGCCCGAGCCCTGTAGCAGGGCGATCGTCGCCTGGGCGCGCGAGCCAGCCGCGAGAAGGGAGTCAGTTTCGGATTCGTCAAAGTACTGCTGCGCCGTCAAGGTCCCCGCCGCAGCGTCCTCCATCGCCGCGTCGAGACGCTCTTGGAATAGCCCGTCACGCACTTGAATCATGAGGACGATGGCGAGAGCCGTGATGAGCACGCCCGCCAAGATCAGCGTCATGACCGTGAGCCGAGCCTGGAGCGAGCGGCGTAGGAGTCGCCAGGGGGCCAGCGATCGGCGGGCCTGGGTCACGACGGGGGGCCAGCCTTGTACCCCACACCGCGCACCGTCAAGACGATCCTCGGCGAGTCGGGGTCCGCCTCGACCTTGCGGCGAAGGCGCTGGATGTGGACGTTGACCAGGCGCGTGTCCGCCGGGTTGCGGTAGCCCCACACCTTGTCGAGCAGCATGTCGCGCGTGAAGACCTGCCACGGCTTGGCCGCGAGCGCGACGAGAATGTCGAACTCCAGCGGCGTCAGCGAGATTGCCTTCCCCCCGCGGGTGACGCGGTGGCCGGTCACGTCGATCGTGACGTCATCGACCTCCAGGTCGTTGGGGGGCGGTGGATCCGGACGATGACGCAACCTGGCTTTGACCCGAGCGACCAGTTCGACGGGCTTGAAGGGTTTGGCGACGTAGTCGTCAGCTCCGGCTTCCAGCCCACCGACAATGTCGCCGGTCTCGGACTTGGCGGTGAGCATGACGATGGGCACCCCGGACTCTGCGCGGATGCGTCGACACACCTCGATCCCGTCAAGCCCCGGGAGCATGAGGTCGAGGAGGACAAGGGCGGGTTTGGTCTGCCGGAAGTCTGCGATCGCGCGGGCTCCATCAGAACAGACGTGGGTCTCGTAGCCCTCGTTTCCCAGGACGATCTCCATCATCTCGGACAGAGCCGGATCGTCATCAACGACGAGGATTCGCTGCGCCATGGGGACATGGTGCCACTAATCGGAGGCGATGTCTCGCCACCGAGGTGCGGGGAGGTGGCGTGTGTCCCGATCAGAACAGGGCCGCCGCCAGACTCCTGCGGGCAGCCGCGACATCAGGATGGTCAATCCCCACGATGTCGAAGTACTCGACGAGCCGCACCCGGGCCTTTTCTCGCGGCTCATCGCGGGTGGCCCGGATGATCGCCAGGAGGCGATCAAAGGCCGCCTTGGGAGCGTTCGAGGCGACCTCAATGTCAGCCGCCGCGAGAGCAGTATCGACGTCGAGGGGCTGGGTGCGAGCAGCCGCCAGGGCGGCCGGACCGTCGGTTTTCTCCACGCGTGAGAGCAGGCGCACCTGGGCCAACCCGATCCGGGCCTGTACATCGGCGGGGTTTTCCTTCAGCGCCCGGGCGAAAGCGGTCACCGCTGCGTCGTAGTCTCCACGGTCAATGGCCTCCAGCGCCTCAGCATGGAGAGGTGGCAGAGGTGGCTCGGCCTCTAGGTCAGTCGTGGAGCTGGCGGTGCCCGTGACGCCGTTCTTGGCAGCTACCGCCATGAGTTCGGTGAGGACCGCCCTAACCTGCGCCTCGCCCTGAGCGCCTGCAAACAGGGGAACGGGCTGCCCCTTGACCAGGGCAATCACCAGGGGGATGGACTGGACCTGGAAGGCCTTGGCGACCTGCGGGTTCTCGTCAATGTTGACCTTGGCCAACAGGAACCTTCCCGCGAACTCGGCGGCGAGCTTCTCCAGCACGGGAGTCAGCTGCTTGCAGGGCCCGCACCAGTCGGCCCAGAGATCCACGACCACCGGCACCATCGTGGACTGTTCGATCAGGGCGGCGAAGGTGGCGTCGGTGGCCGCGATCACAAAGGAAGACCCCTCGGAAGCCGGCTGCACCGCATCCGCCTCCTCCGGCTTCTTTGCCGCCAGATCGGGCATGGAAGAGCCGGCAAACTTTCCGGCCGCCGGCTCGTCGGGGCTCATGACTTTTCCTCCTGTGTCACCGTCACCTTGATTGGGACCTGGAACGCTCCAATGACCTCGATCGGCGCGGTGGATCCCACCGGAGGGATGACTAGGGCAACGGTCTGCTGGAAGTCCACAACGGCCCGCTTGGTGACCTTGGTTGTCCCGTCCCCCAAGGCGGCCATGCGCTCGGGCAGCTCGAAGAACTCACCGGCCGAAGACCTCTTGAAGGACAGGTCAAGCTGAGAGGAGATCGTCCCGAAAACCAAGGCTCCGCCATCGGCCGTCTCTAGGGCGACGGCGCCTTGGAGGTTGGCCGTCGAGCTATGCTCCACCGTTCCCTTGATGTCGGCCAGCGCCGTCCCCCACCCATCGATGTGCTGGTACCACCCCGCGCGAACCGGATCCTCCTGCGAGAAGGGCATCGGAACCGGCGCGATCGGGTCCTCCTTGACAGCGGCGTAGGCCTCCAGGGCGGCCACAGGAGCGATCGCCAACGTGTCGACCCGCTCGATGGGCAGCTGGGCTGCGCCCTTCTCGGCTGGAGCCATGGCCGGCACAGCGGTCTTTGCGATGAGTCGCACCCACATTGTGAGCTTGTACTGCGAAAGGGCGTTCTCTTGGGTCAGGACATACAGGAGGGGAGCTTGGGCGTCCACCGGTTCGGTCACGGCGACAAAGGACCGCGGCCAGGTGTCCGTCGCGGGCACAATGACCCCGGCGAAGGTGGTCCCCATGGGCACGACACTGGCCGCTGGGTTAGGTTCCTCCCCCTTGTCCTTGGCGGCCTCCTCCTCGGCCCGGGCGTAGATGTACTCGGCCTCGCGCATGGCCAACGCAGGTCCGGCCATCCGCCCGGCTCCTCCTGCGGGGCCGGCCTCGCCCTGCGCCGCGATCTCCTGGCCCAGCTCCGAGAGGATGCGCTCGGTCTGGGAGGCCACGAGGGCTGGCGGCGGCTCTTCGGGCACCGGCTCCGGCTTGACCGTAGGGATTCCCCCGGCACATCCCCCCGCAATAAGGACGATGGCGAGCATCGCCACGGTCAATCCGCGCGCCTTGCTGGGTGTGCTTTTCACGGGTGTGCCCCCTGACCGCCGTCGTCTGGCCAGCCGTCCTCGCCCTCCCAGGGCGCTACCCACCCGCTCACTTCCGGGACCTGGAGGGCTGGGGCGGCCTCGTTGATACGACCGGCGTTTATGGCCGCGAGGAACCCCCGAGCGCGATCCGACGCCCCCGAGGTCGGGATCACACTCTCGTCACTGCGCACTTCCCCTAGCTGGGGCAGAGTCTGGGCCACGGGCCAGGGGGGTCTGATGAGATCCTCCGGTTCCTCCTCATCGGGGAGAATCGGCGGCACCGCCGAGGACCACCGCCCGCTTTGCACCGCGAGGCCCGCGGGGGGCGTCGCTGGGTCAGCGCGTCCGGCAGGGGCGGCAGGTGCGGCGCGTCCGGCAGGTGCCGCAGGTGCCACAGGTGCAGCAGGTGCCACTGGTGCAGCAGGTCGAGCCGCCGCTGCGCCGCCCTGCTCTGCCAGCTGCTGTGCCTCTCGGATCTGGCGACGGGTCAACCCCTCGAGGCGGCCCGCACGTACGGCCGCAAGGACTTGGTCGGGCGTCAGTTCCGACCCTGGACGCTGAGCCGGCGCCGGCTGCCACCCCGCAGGTGGTTGCGGCCGCGTCGGCAGCTGCCGTGGCCCTGACGCTGCGCCTCCCCCTGGCCGCGGCTGAAGCTCGGTCACGGGGATCGCCACGGGGGTTGGGGGACGCTGCGGGCGTGGGGCCGACGGGACCGGGGCCCACGAGGGCATGGGCAGCTCCGCGGGGGTGGGCGGATGGGAGGCGGGGAGCGAGCCGACCGGTGACCGCGGCCAGTTCGCGGGGAGCTCAGCCGAAGCCACAGGCGCCATCGGCGGGAAGGGTGAGGTGGCAGGCTCGACGGGAGCCTGCGTCATCGTCGGATCCGGGAGGATGGCGGGCGCTACCACCGGCTGGGGAGCGGGCGCCATCGTCCGACCGGGCACCATCGTCGTGTCGGCGAACAGGGGGGGAGGGAGTTCGGGCGCAGGCGGGAGTGCGGGGGTCGGCTGGAGTTCGGGCGCAGGTGGGAGTGCGGGCGCGGGCGGGAGCGCACGGGCCTGCGGGAGTGCGGGCGCAGGCGGGGATGCCGGGGTGGCGGGCGCGGGCTCGCGAGTCGGATCTGGCGGGAGGGGAGCGGGCGCGGGCGGGGATGCCGGGAGTGCGGGCGCAGGTTCGCGAGTCGGATCCGGCGGGGGGGGAGCGGCTGCGGGCTCTGGCGTCGGTTCATCCGCATTGCGGCGGCGCGAGGAGATGCTCAGGACGGCGAGGACGGCTGCGGCGATGAGCGCGGCGGACCCTACTCCGACGCCGGGCCACAGGAAGGGGGTGGAGATGGTGCGTGGCCAGGTCACCGAGAGTCGCGCGCCGGTCAGGGAGGGGGCGCCATCGGTCGGCGGCTCGGCGGGGACCAGGAGGAGGCACCAGCGACCCGGATCGTTTGTCCAGGCGACGGTCGCGGTGTCGGTCACGGTTTGCGAGGATGCCCACAGGTCCAGGCCCTCGGCGCGGCGCGGGGTCGCGTTGCCGGGCTCGCTCTCCTCGACGCTGAAGGCGCTCTCGGAGGCGAACCCCGTGATGTGGAGGAGGGCAAGACCCTCTCCCCAAGCGGCAGCATCCGTGTCTCGCACCTTGGCCACGACGAGCGGGGTGCCGGGCACGGCGGTGACGTCCACCGTGGTTCCCTCGCCGGGAGCGTCAAGGACTCCGGGGTCAACGACGATGGCGGCGATGCCCTCTTTTGCATCAAGTGCCGTGGTCACAGTGCCAGCGGGCTTCCACGCGGTCGCCGACGCGACGGCTGCGGCGAGCACAATCGCGCCTGTGATGGCGAGCGCAATCGCGAGGATCCGTCTGAGCACCGAGCAATTCCTTCCCGTTGGTTCGTGGACAGACTACCCACGTCCGCCGTGTTGTGTCTCGCAACGCTCGATTTGACGTTACTCTTTCCTTGCACTGTGTGCGAGGGAACACGCTTTCGCACGCAGCTCTCACGGGACTTCTGGAGGTTCAACTGTGGCAGATCGTGCCTTTCCCACGACTGTGCGTGGCTACGACAAGATCGTCGTCGACCAGCACATCACTACTATCGAACACGCCCTTGACCAGTCACGAGTTCAGCTGAGGGACCTTGAAGGCCAGGTGGGCCAGCTCACCGCCGAGCTGGGTGAAGCCCACCGGCAGATCCGTGAGGCCGAGCGTCCGAGCTACTCGGGGCTGGGAACTCGGATCGAGCAGCTCATGCGCTCGGCAGAGGAGCAGTCGCAGGACGTGCTCAACCAAGCCAAGTCGCAGGCCTCAGCTCTCTTGGCCAGGACCAAGCTCGAGACTGATCAGACCAGGGCTCAGGCAGAAAACGAAGTGGCCGAGCTCCTGGCCACGGCCCGGCGCGAGGCCGAGGAGATCCACTCCACCGCCTCTGCCGACGCCGAATCCGAACTCTCCAACGCGTCACGGCGCGCTGAGGAGATGATCTCGTCAGCCGAGCGGGACGCTGACCGCGTCATGAGCGCGCTGGCAACCGAGGAGGCGGAGCGCCGCGCAGCCCTCGAGCGCGAGATCGCCGCCGAGACCGCCCGAGTTGAGCGGGAAACCACCGAGCAGCGGGTTGCCGCTGAGCGCGAGGCGAGCGAGCTTCGAGCCTCGGTCGCCGTCGAGACGGCCCAGCAGCGCGAGGACGCGGAGAAGTACGCGAGCCAGCTTCGCGCCGCCGCCGACTCCGACACCTCGGCTCTGAGGCTCGCCACCGAGCAGGAGACATCGGCTCTGCGGGCCGCCGCGGAGGAGTACTCGGCACAGACCCGCGCCGCCGCCCAGCGCGAGATCGCCGAGCTGCGGTCCAACGCGGAGGCCGAGTCCTCCGAACGCCGTTCCGCGGCTGACCAGTACGCCCAGCAGGCCCGTTCGGCCGCTGACCAGTACGCCCAGCAGCTGCGTTCCGACGCCGAGCAGTACTCGCTCCAGGTCCGCGCCGAGGCTGAGCAGTACGCCCAGCAGACCCGCACCGACGCTGAGCAGTTCGAGACAGCAACCCGGTCGACCGCCGAGATGGCCGCCCAGGAGCTGCGGACAACCGCTGAGCGTGAGGCCGCGGGACTCCTGGCCACCACCCAGCGCGAGGCGATCGAGCTGCGCGAGAGCGCCGACCACTACGCCTCGGCCACCCGGGCTGAGGCAGAGCGTGCCGCCTCGGAGATCTATGAGGACGCCCGGTCGCGGGCAGAGGAGTTGACGACCCGCTCCGAGCGTGAGGCGTCAACCACCCTCTCGGATGCCAAGCAGCAGGCGGCAGCTCTCACCGAGCGCGCCGAGGAGTGGAAGGCCCAGGCCGAGATCGAGATCGCCCAGCGCGTCGAGGCCGCCGAGGCCCAGAACGCCGAGCGGTTCGAGGCCTCCAAGGCCAAGGCCGACCAGCTCGTCGCCGAGGCAACCGCCCGGGCCGAGGAAGCTGAAGAGCGTGTTCGCCAGGCTCTGGCCCGCGCAGAGAAGCTGCGGACCGATGCTGACCAGCAGGCCTCTGACCTTCTGGCCAACGCCCGGCGCAACGCCGACCGGGTCCTGTCTGACGCCCGCGCCTTCGCCGAGAGGACCCTCTCCGAGGCCGTCGAGGAAGCCGAGCGTGAGCGGATCACCGTTCAGCGCCAGGTTGACGATCTCAACCGCCAGCGCGAGTCGATCACGGTCTACCTCGAGGAGCTGCGGGGCCTGTTGGGCGCCGCGCCGCTTCCGAACCTCGAAGCTGTCATCCCCGAGCTCGAGGCCCAGCATCCGATCCCGCCGATTCCTCCGGACCCGCCGCCCTTTGTGCGGACGTCAGGCGTGGAGGCCGGGTTCGATGCGGAAGGCGTCGAGGCTCCCGGCTTCGACCCGGCAGCCTACGCTCAGGCCGCCTACGAGGTTCCGGCCTTCGGCGATGACTCCTTCAGCGAGGAGATCGCGGGAGATCAGGGCACGGATGATTCCGTCCCTCTCTTCGATGACGTCCCCGCGTGGGGAGCAGGCACCCCCGAGGAGTCGGAAGGCCGCTGACCCGTTCCTGGCGACGACAGAATCGGTGGGAGGAGGTCCGCGGTGACAGATCCCGGCACGGGGTTTCTTGGTACTAGCGCGCTTGATGACGCCCCGTTGTTTTCTCCGTCCCCGTGGACACCGGGCGGGGTGCAGCCAACGGCGTCTCCCCCGCCCGAGTCTCTTTTCCCCGGCGCAACCCCGAGCCAGCTCTCCGAGCTTGCCTTCCTGCGCCAACAGATCGAGGCCCTAGGGACTCGTTTCCACGACCTATCCACTCGCCTTACCGAGGCCCGGGAGGATCTTCAGGAAGCCACCTGGAGGATGCCCGGGCGTCGGCGTGGCCAGGCCGCTGACTTCGCGGCGATCTTGGAAGGTGAGGTAGCGACGCGCGTCGAATCCCTGGCCGCCAAGGCTCAGCAGATGGTGGCCGAGGCCCAGGCGATTTCCCGACGTGACACCGCCCAGTCCCAGCGAGACCGAGAGACTCTCCTGGAGCTTGCCCAGCGGCAACGGCGCGCGCTAGAAGCCGACACGGCGACCCAGGCGGCTGCAATGGCCGCCGAAGCCCAGTCGACCTGCGCCGGAATCCTGCGCGATGCTGAGTCTCATTCGCGGGCAATCCTCGCCGAGGCGAACCGCGACGCCGTGGCAGCTCGCTCCATCGGAGTTAAGGAAGCGTCCGCCCTCTCCGACTCGGCCCAACGCGAGGTCGACACCCTCTCCGCCCAGATGGCTCGGGATGTCGACTCCCTTTTGGGAGTGGCCCAGCGCGAGGCCGAACAGGTCCGCCAGGCCGCCGCTCGCGACATTGACGAGGTGGTCTCCAAGGCTGAGCGTTACGTCGCCGAGCTGCGCAGCAGAGTCAACGCCGAGACGCAAAACACCTTGTCCGCGGCCCGTGGGCAGTCCGACACCATCCGACGGGCCGTCGACACCGAGGCGGCGACGCTCCGCGAGGAGATCGCTGGCGAGGTGGACGCCGTCCTCGCCGATGCCGAACGCTACGCCGCCCAGATCCGCAAGGAAGCGACCGACGCCGCCGGCCGTGAACGCTCCATCGCCCAGGCGGAGTCACGCACCGAGCGAGCCCGCGCCGAGACCTTTGCCCGTTCCCAACGGGAAGGCGCGGACGCCGACGCAGCACGTCGACGCGCGGACATCATGGCGTGGTCTGCCCAGCTGCGCGAGCGCGCCGAAGACGAGACGCAGGCAGTAACCGCCCGCGCCCAAAAGCAGGCCCTCGCCGCCCGCACCCAGGCCACCGAATACTCGGTGGGCGAGCGTCGATCCGCCGAGGACTACGCCCGCCACCTGGTGGAAAAGGCCCGACGCGAGGCCGCGAAGGTCCTCGGCGACGCCCGTTCCTCCTCCTCCGCCACGACCGCCAACGCCCAGGCCGATGCGACCGCCATGGTCGCCCGCTCCCGCAGCGCCCTCGAAGACGCCGAGCAGGCGATCAAGAACCAGCTCGACGCGCGCCTTCGACGGATCTCCGAGGACGCCAAGAAGTCGGTCCGCGACGCGCAGGCTCGTGTCGCCGGCCCCACCGAGCGCCGCGCCCAAGCGACCGAGCGCCTCATCCAAGCCCGCGAAGAGGCCAATCGCCTGACCACCCACGCCGAGCAGTACGTCGAGCAGGTCATCGCCGCCGCCCGGGAGGAGGCAGACATCATCGTCGCCGAGGCCAACAAGGTCTCCTCAGCGACCGTCGATGAGGCCGTCTCCCGCGCCACGACCCTGCGCACCGAGTCCAAGTCGCGCATCGACATCCTCAACCGCCGCCGAGTCACCCTCGAGCACTACCTCCAGCGCCTGCGCCGCATGGTCCAAGCCGACCTAAAAGACCGTCCCAAGGTCACCTAGTTTGTGCGCTCGTGGAGGTCGCGTAGGGCGGCGGCCACTGCGGTTGGGTTTTCCACGGCGCTCAGGTGCCCGGCAGCGGGGACGACAGTAAAGCTAGCTCCAACCAGGAGCGTTGCCATCTCCTCGGCGACCGGGATGGGGCTCAGCGCGTCCTCCTCCCCCACCACGATCGCGGCGGGCAGGCCGCGCGCCTGACGCAGCAGCTCGACGGAGCAGGGCCGTACCGCCATCGCCGCCTGCGCCCACACAATGGACGATGGCGAGCATCGCGCAATCCATCCCCTCACCTCACGCAGCAGTTCCGGACGCTCGCGCCGCGTTGTCGCCCCGAGTAGGCCATCGGCCATGGGCATCACGGGATCGAGACTTGCCGTCTCGCCGACCACCCGGGCGATCTCGAGGCGGCGAAGGCGAGCGCCGTCATCGTCCACCGTGGGTTTGGTGTCGAGGAGAGCGAGGCCGGCGACGCGCTCAGGAGCGGCGCGCAGGGCCGCCATCGCGAGGTAACCCCCCATGGAGAGACCGCCGATGACGGCGCGGGAGACCTCGAGCGCGTCCAAGGTGCGCCACAGGGCGGCCGCCGCCGCCTCAACCGTCGGCTCGATGATCGGCGAGGAGCCAAAACCGGGGGCGTCAACGAGGAGAACCGGCAGGTCAGCGAGGAGCGCCGCCACCGGCTCCCACATTTCGTGGTCCACGGGAAAGGCGTGGAGGAGCACGAGCGGGGGTTCACCGGGAAAGGTGCCCCGCGGATGTGTTGCCAGGGTGATCGTCGTCATCGTCAGGTCCTCTCGATAAGGCAACCCTACTGGCTGTCAAAACAGCCGGGAGTCTGGGTCGTCTACGCCGCGCATCGCGTCGTAGTCCAGGAGGAGGCAGCGCATCCCGCGGTCGGTCGCGAGGGTTCGGGCCTGGGGACGGATCTCCTGAGCAGCGAAGACGCCGGTCACGGGGGTCAGGGTCGGGTCGCGGCGCAAGAGATTCAGGTACCGGGTGAGCTGTTCGACTCCGTCGATCTCCCCGCGACGCTTGACCTCGACGGCGAGAGTCCCGCCATCGGGCGCACGGACAAGGAGGTCAATGGGCCCAAGCGCTGTCGGGTACTCGCGGCGGATCAGCCGACAGCCCTCCCCCAGGAGCGTGACCTGCTCGGCGAGCAGCTTCTGGAGGTGCGCCTCGACGCCCGACTTGACGAGGCCAGGGTCGCGGCCCAGCTCGTGGGAGGAGTCGTGGAGGACCTCGTGGACGTAGATGATGAGCCGGTCGTCCGACTTCACGTGGGTCACGGTCCACACCTGGGCGACGCCATCGGCCTCGCGCTCGGGGCCAGGAGGGGCGACACTCATCGTGAGCGGGGGATTCATCCAGTTCAGGGGCTTGTAGGAGCCGCCGTCGGCGTGGACGAGCACCGAGCCATCCGCCTTGACCATGATGAGCCGCGTCGCTAGCGGCAGATGCGCGTCAAGCCTCCCGGAGTACTCCACCGAGCAGCGAACGATGGCGAGACGCACCCCGCGAGTGTATCGGCGGCTCAAGCATGCCACCGCTGTCGCGAAACTTGGGAGTGCTCTGCCAGGTTAACGGGCCTCGAAAACCTGGTGTAGCACTCCCAAGTTTTGTCACGGGGAATCAGTGGCGCGCGGGGTAACTGCGGCGGCGGCGGGTTGCTGCTCCACCGACGGCGGTCAGCAGGAGTGCGGCTAGGGCAAACAGGAGGGTAAACGGGCTTGCCCCGGTGCCATCTCCGCCGCCGCCCGGTTTGTCCGTCGTGGGACGCGTCGGGCTGGGGCTGCGGGGTGTTTGCGCCCTCACCACGGTGATCGTCGCGGAAGCGGTGTCGTTCGCCAGGTTCGGATCGATCTCCGCGTGGTCCACACTTGCCGCGAGGACGATGGCGGACCCGATCTTGGCCGTCTTACTCACCTTGCCCTTGATCTGGTAAACAACCTGGTCACCGACCTCGAGAGTGCCGATCTGGCAGGTCACGAGGGTGCCGACGGTGGTGCACGCGGCCGGAGTGGTCCCCGGCGAGGAGGACTTCAGACGCACCGTCGCCCCGGTCAAGCCCGGCGGAAGGGTGAAGGTCACGACCGTGTCGACCGCCTGGGCGGGTCCGCGGTTGGTCACAGTTGCCGTGATTGTGACGGCGGTGCCGCGCGCGGTTTTGAGCTTCGACGGGGAGAGAGCAACTCCCACGTCGGTCTGCGGACGTTGGGTGGCGAGCGCGGAGGCAGCCGAATGGTTGTTCTCCCAGCGGGGATCCAGCGCCGCCGCTCCAACCAGCGAGGTGTTGGCCACGTTCCCGGTCAGGGTCTTGATCGTGGTCATGGTGATGAGCACGGCCATGGACTGCCCTGGGTCGAGGGAGCCCGGTGAGCAGGTGATGGTCGGGTCCTCGGTCCCTGCAGGGGGAGCCACGCAGTGCGGGTCGCCTCCTCCGATGAGGCTTGCCGACGCCAAGGACGTGCCGGAAGGCAAGGTATCGGAGAGCGTGACGTCCTGGGCACGGTTCGGGCCGAGGTTGTCGATGTCGAACCGGTAGGTAACGGCCCGCCCCGCCTCGATGGGGTTGGTCACGAGGCGTTTTGTCACTCGCGTATCAGCCACGAGGATGACGTTGACCGGGACATTCACCACGTTGTCGACGTAGGTCGACTCTGCGGTCGTTGTCGAGGCACGGGCTTGGGTCGTGTACACACCCGCGGGGGTGCTGAGGGGCACACGCATGACAATCGAGGCGGTCGAGGAGCCTCCGGGGGGCGACGCCAGTCCGAACCAAGGGTCGAAGTCGGGCGCGATCATGCACCAGACCCTCACCTGGGTCCCGCCGTTTATCAGCTCGTCGTGGCACTGGATCTCGGAGGGCGCCGAATAGGAGACGAGCTGGAACCCTCGGGGGAACACTGCGGCCCCCACGGCGTTTTCTGCTGCCGCAGGCCCGGCGTTGGAAACGGTGATCGTGTAGATCACCTCTCCGCCCGCCACGACGCTATCGGGCGTGCCGCTCGCCTTTGTCACGAGGTTCGCTATCCGACTGACCGGGGTGACCGTGGGGGGCGTTGAGATGTTGTTGCCCGGATTCTGGTCGCTGGGGTGCGAGACCTCCGCCCGGTTGGTCACTGTGGAGGCGCAGGTCGGAGTGGTCCCCGGCGGGTTGTAGACCGAGCATCCGAGGTAGGGAGTCTTCTCCGATCCCACCCGTCCATTGGAGGGCACCTGGGCGGCCAGGCGGATCGACCTGCTCTCTCCCGCCGCCAGGTCGAGGGTGCAGCGAATGGTCTCCTGGTAGATGGTCTGCGCTGGGGTGACCCAGGGGTCCATCCAGGGGTTGCCCGGCGAATTCGGGTCGTCGGCGGGTGTCGTCGCCCACACGATGCAGGTGGGCCACCCAGGAGAGGAGGCAAACCAGTCGTAGGTGAGCCCGGGCGGGAGGACGTCAGTCACCACCGCGCCCGTGGCGTTCGAGGGACCGGCGTTGACCACCGTGATGGTCCAACTCGCCAGAGCTCCGGCGGGGAAGGTGGGGGTGTCGGCGGTCTTTATTACCGAGAGGTCCGCGTGGTTCACCACATCAACGATGGCGGTACCCGGCGTCACGCTGGTAGTGGGCGTGGTCGCGCCTGGGGTCGCAGTGTTGGTGTAGCGGGTCTCGGTCGGCGTTCCGTTGGAGAGGTTCGTCGGCGCGATCGTGCCTCGGATCAGGACGGTGACCACGGGCGGCGTCGCGTGAAGGTCGCTGACGCCGAAGAGAGTCCCGAAGTCACACTCGACGCGATGGGTCCCCACCGTGGTGATGGTGCACGTCCCCTTGTCGGTGGCGACGCTCGTTGCCGTGAAGCCAGGAGGCATGGGGTCCACGAGCGTCGCCCCTTGCGCATCAGCCCAGTTGTAACCGGACGGCCCCGGGGCGACCCCGACGGTGATGCGGTAGGCAAAAGTGGACCCCGCAACAAAGGCCTGGTGGCCGTCTTGGGCCACGAGAAGCGCGAGAGCTGTCTTGTCCGCGACCAGCGCCGTCTGAGCAGCCCCGACCACCAAGGCCGACACGTCAGCATTGTTCGCCTGGTTCGGGTCATGGGTCGTCGTCATCGCGAAGACGTAGGCCCCCGATGCGAGGGGCTGAGCCGCATTCGCGGGGTAGGTCCCGGGAGTCGCATATGACACCAAGAGCGAGGGGATTGTCACCGTCACCGACTCCCCCGGCCACAAATCTGAAGGTCCCATCCCCGAATGAGCGCTCCCCGAGTTGTCAATCTCGCAGATCAGCTCCTTGTTGGTGACCCGGCACGTGGAGAATATGGCTCCCGCTATCGGGCTCGGAATTGATGCCTCCACCGCCAGGTTTGCTCGGAAGGTGACTGACCGCGCCACCGAGGGCCCATCGTTGGTGATCGTGAACGTCTGGTTGCGCGCTGAACCCGGTCCGTTGTAGGTCGCCGGCGGCGGCACCGTCACCGATTGAGTCCCGATCACCGTGATGTCGGCCTCAACACTCGAGTACGTGGTCAACGCGACGCAGTTGTTCTCAACCGCGGGATCAGGGGTCGGCGAGGCGACACAAGCCCAGTTTCGCAACGCTGTCCCCGGGGCAAGATCGGCGTCGAGTCGCACGGTGAACGACACCGATGCGGAGTTTCCCGCTGCGAGCGACGGCCCCAGCGGACATGTCACCGTTGTGCCCGCCGAAGGCCCTACGCATCCCGACGCGGAGGACACGAAGTGGACCCCGTCCGGAAGAGCGTCCATGAGCACGGGCGTGGTCGCTGCCCACGCTCCCTTGTTCTCCGCCGTCAACGTGTAGACAGCCGTCTTCCCCGCGACAAAGTCCGACACCGACTCCTTGGTGGCGACGAGATCAGTCTGTGGATCCGCAGACAGTGTCCACGATGCGACGTTGTTGTCTGAGTTCGGATCGCGGCCATAGTTGACCGTCGCCGTCTCCACGAGCGTGTCACCCGCCTGGAGACTTGCCACCCCGCTCCCGGCCACGGTCGAGATGGCAACGCTCGCCTCCGCTCCCGCTGCGAGGGAGGCGATAGTACAGGTCAGCGACATGAAGGCCGGATCACTGGTCGTCGTGACCGTGTTGGCGCAACTCATGCCCGTGGCCGACGCCGAACCAAAGGTCAGCTGCACCGGAAGAAGGTCGGTCAACGTCGCCCCCCGCGCCGTGGAGGGCCCCAGATTCTTCACGGTGACCGTGTACACGACAGCCCCGCCGACCGACGGAATCGTCGTGATGGACCCCACCTTCGAGACCTGGAGATCCGCCGATTCCGTGACCGTGGTTGTCCACGTCGAGGAGTTGTTGCTGCCCACCGGGTCGTAGGCCGAATCCACACTCGCCGTGTTCGTCAACGCACCCGGCGGCGTCGCCGAGTCGATCGTCCCCTCGATGCCCACCGAGATCAGCCCACCCTGGGTCGCCCCCGGCCCGCTCGGACCAGGAATCGTCCCAACGCTGCACGTCACCGTCTGTGTCCCTCCCGGCGGTTTGCTCGCCGCAGGAGGGACGATGACGCAGCTTCCTCGCGTAGGAATCGCCGCCGTCGCGGTGATCGCCGCGGGTAGGGTGTCACTCACCACGACCGCCGTCGCATCAGCTGGCCCGCGGTTTGTCGCCTCCAGCGTGAAGGAGATCGGTTCTCCGGCGACCGCGCTCGAAGGACCCGTCTTCACCATCGCCATATCGGCCTGGGGGGTCCCCACCACGCGCGTCACAGTCGCCGAGTTGTTGGTCAACACAGGATCGGGGGTCGATGACGTCACGGACGCTTCGTCAATGAGGTCTCCTCCCGGAGGAGCAGCAGGTGAAACCCACCCCACGACCGTGACAGTCGCCACCCCCGAGGGAGCCAAGGAGTCTACGGTGCATTGGACCGCCATAGCAGTGACCGTCGCCGGGCAGGTCACACCGCTGCTGCCCGTCGCCGAGATCAGCGAGATGCTCTCCAGGCTCAGCGACGAGACCGTGTCTGTGATGACGACGTCCCGAGCCGTCGACGGCCCGAGGTTGGTGAGAGTCATCGTGTAGGTGACCGTTGACCCTGGTGGAGGCGCTGTTGCAGGCGTGGTCTTCGTGATGCTCAGGTCGGCGCTCTGCGTCACGGTCACGGATGCCGAGTCCGTGTTGTCCGTCAAATCCGGGTCGTGGGAGTCCGCTGAGACGGTCGCGCGGTTGACGATCTGTCCGGGCGGCGAGGCTGGATGCACTCGCCCCACGATGGTGATGATTCTGTCGTCCCCACTGACCAGCGTTCCCAGGGAACAGGTGATGACCGCCGAGACTCCGGCCGCCGGAGCTGGTGGAACAGGGCAGGTCCCCCCAGGGACGGAGGCGCTGACGGGAATCATGTCCGGTGGCAAGGTGTCGTGGACCACCACCCCGGTTGCCGAGGTCGGCCCGAGGTTGGTGACGACAAGAGTTGCCGTGACATTGCTGCCCGCATTGACTGTGGCGGGAGTCATTGACTTGGTAAGCGAGACGTCCGCGAGGTAGCCGACTTCGGTTTCTGTCGCCGGAAGGTCATAGGTCCCTTCCGTGTTAGTCGTGGCGGTCTCGTAGTCGAGACTCGCGGTGTTCGCGATGGTGCTTCCTCCCGCAGAACCGTTGACGGTCGCCAAGAACTGGTAGGTGTAGGTCTCCGCGATGGCGATCCATCCGCCATCGTCCTCATCGGCTCCTTGCCCCAAGCGCACGGTGACGACACCGCCTGAGTACTCTCCGCCATCGTCCCCTGGCGCATCGGTGAGGGGCACGATGGCGGGCTGAACCATCCGAAGCGAGCCAGGAACGTAGGTCACGCCGGGAGGAAGGGGGTCGGAGGAGATGACCTTGTCCGCAGGGTCCTGGCCGTGATTGACGTAGGAAAGCGTGTACTGGATCGTGTCGCCGGGCATGGCGGGATCGTTGCCGCTGAGGTTAACTGCGGTCTTCGAGGAGGCGGTGAAGTCGGGGGCGTAGAGGTTGATCGCGGTGGACAAGACGCCGGGGTAGTAGAGGTCGCCCGAGGAGGAGAAGGTGAAGGTGGCCTCGGTCGCGCCGTTGGGGATGACACCCGTGACGGCGAGCTGCTTGATGTCGATGCCGAGGTTGTTGATGTAGGCGGGGTTGCGGGTCGTGACGTTCTGGCCGCGGTTGTCAATCGTGGAGTTGAAGAAGTTGGAGCCGGGCGACAGCGGGGTGGCGAGCTGGGTGTTGTTGAGCAGGACGTAGTCGCCGGATTCGGCGCGATCTCCCTCGTAGGCGACCATGGTGAGCGCGGTGGCGACCTCGCCGGCAAGGGGGGCGGTGAAGCCGGAGACCGTGATGACCTGCTGGGTGCCGGTCTTGACGGCGTCGAAGCCATCGAAGACCGTGAGGTTACGAAGGGGCAGGCCAGGGGCGCGGTAGACAACCGTGAGGGACCATCCGGCGTATCGGTCGGCGCCCGTGGCGGCGGAGACGTCGGCGCCCCAGTACTCTCCTCCTCCGGCGGTCTGGACCAGGGAGGTGACGTCGGCATACTCCTGGTAGGCGTTCATCGACGAGGAGTTGGGGCCGAACTCGAAGTCGGAGGACACCGTTTGGTAGGAGGCGAATCCGGGGGGGCGCAGGCGCATCTTGGTGCGGTCGCCGGTGGCGGCGACGGAGCTGGCTCCTCCATTGAGCCGGGCTCCCCAGTAGAGGCCCGCCCACAGGACTGTGGCTCCCGTGGGGAGGAGCAGCCTCGAGGAGGAGGAGGCGTAGGTCGTGGGGTCGTTATCGGCGTCGATGTAGACCATCTGGAAGGAGTTGTTGTTGATCGAGGTGCCCGTCTTGGCGCCGGCGCAACGGGTGTCGTCGTCGGGGCAGGTCAGGAGGGCGTTGCCGATCGTTTGGATCGCGCCGTCGGCGTTCGCGGAGAACCTCGCGGTGAAGGGGATGATGTTGGCAGCGTCGGCTTGGTCGGTTGGCTGGAGGGTCAGGAGTCCGGAAACGGCAATCGAGACGATGAAGGCAGAGGTCAAGACGGTGCGGCGCCGGGTGCGCGGCGCTGGGGCGGCGCGGTGCCGGGTGCGCGGCGCTGGGGCTGCGCGGTGCCGGGCCTTGTCCCTACGTGCGAGCACCTTCAAGGTGCCTACCAGCGGACCGTGCCCCTGACGGTGGACGTGAGTTCCCTTCGTTTTGTGCCCCTTTCCTGCGGTGGCGCGCCCACTTCGCGCGCCCAGGCCCCGCGCCGCCGTCAGACACCCCGGCCTCAAGGCGCGCTGCCTTCTCCCACTATAGACAACGTTTTCCCATCCGGAGCCACATCTTGGGGGATTTGTTCAGCTCCGCGGTGCGCTCTGACCAGCCCGCTTGGGGTAGCGACCTGGGAAAGTGATCAAGATCACTCGCGCCGGCTCTTGCCCAGCTCCATTGCTCGTCCTGACGAGCCGGCGTCCGTCAGCGTCCTGAGGAAAGTGATCCTCTCTCCCTTGCGTCCTGAGACTCGCGCCCAATCGTCTGGATTGGTGGTCCCCGGAAGGTCTTCCGACTCTGCGAACTCCGCCGCGATCGCCGCCATGAGATGCCGGGTCGCCAGACCCTTTGGCCCTCCGGCCAGCACCTCCTTGATCGCTAGCTTCTTTGCCCGGTCCACGACGGACTTGATCATGGCCCCGGAGGCGAAGTCCTTGAAGTACAGGGTCTCCTTGGCGCCCGAGGCGTAGGTCACCTCGATGAACTGGTTCTCCTGGCTTGGGTAGTACATGCGCTTTGCCGCCACGGCGATCATGGTCTCCACAGCGGCGTCGGCGCTGCCTGCGGACGCGATTTCGTCATCGTCCAATGGGAGATCGGGAGTCAGGTACTTGGCGAGGATGTCCCGCGCACCTGACTCGTCGGGCCGCACGACCTTGATCTTGACGTCGAGCCTTCCCGGCCGCAGGATCGCTGGGTCGATCAGCTCCTCGCGATTCGAGGCGCCGATGACGATGACGTTCTCGAGCTTTTCCACCCCGTCGATCTCGGCGAGAAGCTGCGGCACCACGGTCGTCTCCACATCCGACGAGACTCCCGTCCCACGGGTTCTGAACAGCGACTCCATCTCGTCGAAGAAGACGACGACGGGATCGCCCGAGGCCGCGCGGTCCCGGGCACGCTCAAAGATCAGGCGAATGTGCCGCTCGGTCTCACCGACGTACTTGTTGAGCAGCTCGGGTCCCTTGATGTTGAGGAAGTGCCCGTGCCCGCCCGCCGCCTGCGCCACCGCCCGGGCGACAGCCTTGGCGATGAGGGTCTTCCCGCAGCCGGGCGGGCCGTAGAGGAGCACCCCCTTGGGAGCTCTGAGCCCATGCTCCTTGAACAGCCCTCGGTGACCGAAGGGAAGCTCAACCGCGTCGCGAATCGCCTGGATTTGGGGTTCCAGGCCTCCGATCGACGAGTAGTCGACATCCGGCGTCTCATCCAACAACAGGTCCTCCACCTGCGACCGGGCGATCACCTCGAGGGCATACCCCGACCTGAGGTCCACCGCGACCGAATCTCCCGGGCGCAACCGCACCCCTCGCAACGGCGCCGCCCGCCAGACCACCCGCTCGTCATCGGCCCTGCCCGTCACCGCGAGGCGATGCTCCGACAAGACATCCTTGACCGTCGCCAGCTCCCCCACCCTCTCAAACCCGCAGGCCTCGATAAGCGACATCGACTCGCTCATCCGCACGGTCTGCCCTGGTTGCAGCTCTTCGGGTTTCACCTCGGGCCCCAGCCGCACCCTCAGCCGACGGCCTCCTGCCAGGACCTCCGCCGTCCCATCCCCATTGCCCCGGTCGAACACCGCGTAGGTCGAAGGCGGCGCCTGCAGCTCCGCGACCTGCACCCTCAGGTTCGCCAGCTGATCCCGAGCCTGCGTCAGCGACTCCGCCAGCCGCCGGTTCTTCTCCTCCAGCCCCGCCACCCGCCGCATCGCCTGGTCATAAGGCGTAGTCTCCGCATTCACCGCCTCAGCCTAGCCCTCGGCGATGTCGGCGGGGCGGAGGACTCCGATCAGGGAGCCGTTGGCGACTACGGGGATGATGGCGGTGCTGGCAGAGGCGGCGGTGGCGATAGCCCGGAGGTGCGCGCCGTGGGCGGAGGCGTCGAGGCCCAGGCCTCGGGGAATGGTGATCATGACGGCGTCGACGGGAAGGTCATTGGCTGCGGACGCGGCTCCCGTGGTGGGCAGGGTGGGCAGGGCGGGCAGGGTGGGCAGGGCGGGCAGGGCGGCTACGGCGCTCGGGTCGATGTAGCCGATAGGGGTCGCATGCTCGGTGACAATGACGCAGCGGCCAGCGCGCAGATCGCTGACCACCTCGGACAGGAGCGCGGTGTGGGGAGCCTGAGCGGCGGGTCGGAGGAACTGTTCCACCGTCAGGGCAGCGTCAGCACGGGCTTGGCGAGCACGTCGAACGGTGACCCACCCTCCTTGAGCGACCGTCATTCCAATGATGAGCGGCCAGAATGCTGAGGCAAGCTCTTGGCTTCGCCGCGCCAGCGACCAACCGCAGAGCGCGACTCCGGCGACAATCCCCAGGTAACCGGCCGCCAGGCTTCCGGTTTCGCGGCGGCCGGTGAGCTTCCAGATCGCCGCTTCGAGGATGGCACCGCCATCAAGCGGCAGGGCCGGCAGGAGGTTGAAGAGGCCGGTGAAGACGTTGGACACCAGGCCCGCGTAGAGGATGACGGCTGCGACCCCGTGGTCCGCCGCCTGCCAACCAAGCCAGCAGGCCCCACCGAGCACGAGGTTGGCCGCTGGCCCAGCGGCGGCGATCGCAGCCGAGCGACCCGGCCCCTCGATCGGCCCAGAAAAGGCGGTATGTCCTCCAAAGAATGTCAAAGCGTATTCTCGGGCCTGGACTCCGAGCCGGCGGGCGGTCAGCCCGTGGGAGACCTCGTGGAAAAAGACAGAGACAAACAGCGCCGCGACAAACCCGGCCGCGATCCCGACGCCCGCACCCCAGCCCGCAACCTCGGCCACCTGGGGTGTGAACGCCGCCGTCAGGACAAGGGCGACGACAGCCCAGGACCATGTGAGGATGACCGGCACCCCGTCCAGGCGCCCAACCACGAGACCCGGTGTGCGCATGGAGGCCAGACTACCTCGGCGCTCGCTCCGGTCCGTCCGGTCCCCGCTCCGCGCACAACGGGACAATCGAGGCCGGCCAGCCCTGTCCGTCAACGAGATGACACAGGACCGTCGACTGCGTGCCGATCACTTCCCTCCACTTCCCCTTGACCTTGCGCAGATAGGCGGTGAACCCGACCACCCCGTTCGGCTCCTTGGGCGAGGCTATGTCCATGTCGGGTATGACCGCGTAGGTTCCCTCGACCTTCGCCTCGAACGGCGTGGCGAGCAGGTAGTAGGAGCTGGTGTCGGTCCCTAGGTCCGGGCTCCCGTACTTGGCTGCCTGCCGGATCGCCCACCTCACCCACCGGTCGAGCTCGCTCATGTAGACGTCCCGAGCCTCGGCGTCCGGAGCTGCGATCAGGGACTTTGCTGCCCGACTCACGGCTTTCGCACGCCCTGGAGCCGGCGCGACCTTGATCCGATACGAGACGGTCGCCCGCTGGGCCACGGAGAATGAGTACTTCCCTCTCGCCTTGGTTCTCGTGGACTTCACGCTGTGCCAGCCGTAGGACAAGAGCTTGCGCTGGAGCGTCACCTTGATCCCCTTGGCCGACGTTCCCGCTGGTGGCCGCACCTTTCCGGTGATCGTCGCCTTGGCTCCCCACTCGACCGTGGGCGCCACTTGGATCGTGATCACCGACGCTTCCGAACCAAGCACCGGCGCTTCCGAGCTGCGCCGCGACACCTCCGAGCCAACCACTGCGGACGATGGCGGCACTGCGGTCGTGACGCACACCATCCCGAGCGCTCCCGCAGCAAGGCGTGAGGCGAGGCGCTGCGAAACGGAAGGCATTGTTGCGGCTCCTTTGTCCGCTGTCTGATAACGGCGTCATAACAGTATCGCAGTTGAGACGTCAGCGCTGCCACGCCGGGCCGTGTCCCCACACCAATTATTGCGAAACGTGCAGTCGACGAGCCTTGACAGCGGTCTTGAACTGCACGTTGCGCGATAATCGGCGCGGTGGGGCGATACCACGCCCCATCCTCTACCCTGGCTCTCATGCCGACCCTCTCCCCGTCCCGCGCGCTCGACTTCCAACGCTGCCCCCTGCTCTTCCGCCTGCGCGTCATCGACAAGGTCCCCGAGCCGCCCTCCCCCGCCGCCGCACGCGGGACCCTGGTCCACGCGGTGCTCGAACGCCTCTTCGACCTTCCCCGCCCCGAGCGCACCGTCAGCGCCGCCCTCGCCCTCGTCGACCCCGCCTACCAGGCAATTTGCGCCAAGGATCCCCACATTCCCGGCCTGTTCGCCACCGAAGAGGAACGCCGCGACTGGCTCGCCTCCGCCGAGCCCCTCATCCGCGCCTACTTCACCTGGGAGGATCCCACGCGCCTCGAGCCTGAAGCTCGCGAACTCTTCATCGAGGCAGATTTGGGGGACGATGACGGCCTGAAGCTTCGCGGTTTCATCGACCGTCTCGACGTGGCGCCCGGCACCGGGGCTCTGCGCGTGGTCGACTACAAGACCGGCCGTGCCCCCGCACCTCGCTTCGCCGGCGAGGCTGAGTTCCAGGTCAGCTGCTACGCCCTGGCCCTTTGGAAAACCCGGGGCGTCATCCCCGCCATGCTCCAGCTTGTCTACCTCGGCAACGGTGGAGCGCTCCTGCGCTTCGAGCCCACCCAAGCCAACCTCGAGACGACGGAAGCTCGTCTACATGCGCTCCTGTCCGCCATCGTGCGCACTGCCGAATCGGGAGTCTGGCCTCCAGCCAAGGGCCCCCTCTGCGGTTGGTGCGCCCACCAGGCCCTATGCCCCGAGTTCGGCGGAACCCCACCCGAGCTCCCCCCCGACACCCTCGCGCGTCTCGGCCTTAAGGCCCCCCTTCCATAGGCCTATGGGGAGAACAGGCGGGCCGCAGGGTGGAAGAGGACGAGCGCATCCACCGAGTGCTCGGGGACCAGCATGTGCCCGTCGGTGATCTCGACTCCGATCCGGTCGGCCCCGACAAGGCGCGCCAGGTCGCCGCGCGCCGATAGGTCCGGGCAGGCAGGAAAGCCGAAGGAATAGCTCTGACCAGCGTCGATCCCGCGCTCTTTGCGCATGCGCTCGTGCCAGTGGTCGGCGAGCGCCTCAGCCAGCGCCGCCCCCAGCCCGTGAAGCTCGAAGAAGTCCCGGAAGCGCCCCGCCTCCCGCCACGCCGCGCCCACCTCGCCCCAGGCCGGCCCCACGCTCACGACCATCAGCCCAATCACGTCACCCTCAGCCCTCACAAAGTCGGCAAGACAGAGCCGCTCATCCCTTAGCTGTCGCGGGAAGCTCCAGCGCACCTCCCCTCCCTCATGCTGGACGATGACGGAATCGCCTTCAGCGTGAGCGGCGAAGAACCCGTAGGCCACCCCAGCCTGCGCGATTCCCTGCATGCGGACCTCCGCGAGCAGCTCCCGGAGTCGGGGCTCACCCTGCTCTGCCAACTCCTCAGGGCTCCCACGCAACCCCCATCTCCCGGCGAACAGCGCCCGCCGATCGAGGTGACTCAAGTAGTCGTCCAGCGGAATCCCCCGCACCCGTCGTGCCATCATGGGCCGCCATCGTGCGCCGCATTGCCGGGCGCGGAGGAAAGCTCGCGGAGGATAGTGAGGCCCTCGAAGGCATCCTTGGCGTAGCGGACCTCGCCGGCGTAGAGGGGGGCGAGGCTCTCCTCGACGTGGCGGCGCGTGAGGGCGGCTCCGCCGAGAATGACCGGGATCCGCAGACCTCGGGCGTTCATTTCCGCCAAGTTCTCGCGCATCACCTCGACCGACTTCACGAGCAGGCCCGACATGCCGATCGCCAGGGCGTCGTGTTCCTGGGCCGCGGCAAGCATCGAGGTCAGAGGCTGTTTGATGCCGAGGTTGTGGACCGTGAAGCCGTTGTTTGACAGGACAATGTCAACGAGGTCCTTGCCGATGTCGTGGACGTCGCCGCGCACGGTCGCCAAGACCACACCGGGCTGACCACGACGATCCGCAGAACCAGCGGCCGCAAGGTGCGGCTCGAGGTGCGTGACAGCCGCCTTCATGGCCTCGGCCGACTGGAGGACAAAGGGCAGCTGGGTCTGGCCCGCCCCGAACTGCTCCCCCACCTCGGCCATCGCGGGCAGAAGGAGGTCGTCGACGATGACGGCGGCCGTGAGGGTGCGCAGCGCCTCCTCAAGGTCGTCGGCAAGCCCGGCCTTGTTGCCCTCGATAATGCGTCGCCTGAGACGCTCTGCAACGGGCAGGGTGGACTGCGCCGACGCGGCCACTGAGGCACCGCCCGCCCCGAGAAGGACAGCAAGCGCGTCGCTGGGTCCCTGCTCCCAAACAAGCGCCCTGGCAGCATCGCGGAGCGCAGGATCAAGACGATCCAACGGCGTGATCCGGCCCGGGTGGATGATCGCGGCGCTCAATCCGCAGGCCATAGCCTCGAAGAGGAAGACCGAGTTCAGCACCACGCGGACGGGCGGGGCTAGGCCAAAGGAGACGTTCGAGACACCGAGCATGAGCCCGACCGCCGGGTGGGCGGCGTGGATCGCTTGGAGGGCGCGCAGGGTCTCGGCTCCATCTCGACGAGTCTCCTCCGCGCCTGTTGCGATGGGGAAGGTGAGGGGATCAATGATGATGTCCCGCTCGTCGAACCCCAGCTCAACCAGAGTTTCGATGAGGCGATCCGCAACACGGACCTTCTGCGCCGCAGTCCGGGCCTGGCCCTCTTCGTCAATGGTGAGAGCAACGACGGCCGCCCCATGCTCACGAATCACCGGAGCCAGAGCCCGCAGTCCGACACCGCCGTCCTCAAGGTTGACCGAGTTGACAATGGCCCGCCCCCCCAGACACTCCAGCGCGGCCTCAACGGTCGCCGGGTCGGTGGAATCGACCATGACCGGAAGGGTCTGCTCGGTGTTGAACCGGGCTGCAATCCTCGCCATATCAGCTGGGCCATCGCGCCCGACCGCATCGACGGACAGGTCGATCACATGCGCGCCATTCCGCGCCTGCTCACGGGCCATTGCCACGCAAGTATCGAGGTCATCGGCGGCGATCGCCTCGCGGAAGGCCTTGGACCCCTGGGCATTGGTCCGCTCCCCGATCGAGAGAATCGTCGCGTCCTGCCGCAACGACACCGCGTGGTAGAGCGACGAGACGCAGCCAGCCGTCGAATCCGCAGGCGAGCGGGCAGGCAGCGGGCGGTGAGCCAGGCGCCGCACCACCGCCGCCAGGTGCTCCGGCGTCGTACCGCAACATCCACCGACGATGGCGACCCCCACCTCCTCGACAAACTGTGCCAACGCCTGAGCCAGCTCCTCGGCTGCGAGACGGTAGATCGCGCCATCGTCCGTCATATCCGGAAGACCAGCGTTGGGCATGACGGAAACGAGCGGAAGCGCCGCCGCGACCTGGCGCAGGTGCTCGCCCATCGCGTCGGGACCGGTCGCGCAGTTCAGACCCATCCCGTCAATCCCCAGCGCCGCGAGAGCCGTCACCGCCGCGCGGGTCTCGGTGCCCAGGAGCAGAGTCCCCGTCGGCTCGACCGTGACCTGGACGATGACGGGCGCGGCGACTCCGGTGGCCGTCACCGCGCGCTGGGCGCCGATCGCGGCCGCCTTCGCCTGGAGGAGGTCCTGGCAGGTCTCGATGAGCAGGAGGTCCGCTCCGCCATCGAGCATCGCCGTTGCCTGGGTCTGGTAAGCGTCGCGGATGGCGGAGAACGGGACGGTCCCCAGCGACGGGAGCTTGGTGCCTGGGCCCATCGAGCCGAAGACCCAGTGGCCCGGGCCCGCCTGGTCCGCGGAATGCCTGGCCAGGCGAGCGCCGGCGAAGGCGAGTTCGTGGAGGCGGTCGGCGATTTTGTGGTCAGCGAGCGCGGTGAGGTTGGCTCCGAAGGTGTTGGTCGTGACCGCGTCGACGCCCGCAGCGAGGTATTCTGCGTGGATTTCCTCGATGACCTGCGGTTTGGTGACATTGAGGATCTCTGGGCACCCCTCGGTCGGCGCAAAGTCCTCGGGGCGCAGGCGCGCGGCCTGGATCTGAGTTCCCATCGCCCCATCAGCGATGATGACCTCGCGGCCCAAGACCTCGCGCAACCCGCTGCTCACGGCGCCAATCCTAGGGGACCGGCTAGGCTGGGGGCATGGCTTCCTCCTCGCGCGATCGGATCGCCATCACCGCGTTTGCCGGCTGGAACGACGCCGGCGGCGCCGCGACGGACGCAGTTGAGCACCTCGCGGCCCTGTGGGAGGCCGAACT
>Ga0123356_10001254_pt1 | contig 28105 bp, 17 predicted proteins | sample TergutEmb28metaG_2_FD_92546 | JGI IMG/M metagenome (GOLD analysis project Ga0123356, IMG submission 92546) | Embiratermes neotenicus P3 segment gut microbial communities from Petit-Saut dam, French Guiana - Emb289 P3 | ecosystem: Host-associated > Arthropoda: Insects > Digestive system > Gut ...
GATACTAACGTTATTATCCTGCTTCTTAGGGGCGATGCGCGCGCTGTCGAGCTATTTAATCAGGCTGATAACATTTTTGTACCTTCGATTGTTGCTGGTGAACTGTTTTATGGAGCGCAGAACTCGTCAAGAAAGCAAGAGAATATGAAGATTTTCTTGGATTTCTTGTCTCAGTATGAAATTGTAGGAGTTGATTTTCTAGTCGCTCAAGAATATGGAGAAATAAAATCACAACTAAAGGGATGTGGAGTGACTATTCCGGAAAACGACCTTTGGATCGCGGCGGTAGCAAAATCCAAACAGTATACACTAATCTCATTTGATGGACACTTCACTAAGATTAATGGATTGCAGGTTGTGAGTTAGTACCTTAGAGCAAAAGTAACCCACATTAGCGCTTGTTTTATCGTTTGGGGTAGTTTCCTGACAATAAAGCGTACCCGTTGGCTTCGCGCCGATGGGTACGCTTTTAATGTCATCTATATAGCTGTGTCGCATTAATGAGGCAGTTATATGTTTTCAATAGGAGCGGCAATCGATAACTGTAATCGTTTATGGGTTACTGTTGCTACCGCTATTTGAACAAATTCACCATTCATGTATAGGGATAATCGCCCTCGATCGTCCGTTTTTCGTGGTTTTATATATTCCAGAGAAAGCGGACAGTCGAGGGCGACCGTCCCTACAAAAAACGCAATTACAGCGTTATTCTCGTACATTGGCGACACCCCCGTAGCAACAGTAATCGTTTATGGACGAAAATAATAAAAATTGCATTTTCCTACTTGTAGCGCGTGTTTATTTTGTGTTATGATGCAGCAGATGAAACATATTGTGGCTTCTGCCTGGTATACTCGATGTCGATGACTTTTTCGAATTGTAACGATGAATTTTTGTCGTCAGGCGAGGCGGAGGACGACGGTGGGCTAACGCCCACCTAGGACGACAACGAAGCGTGGCGGCAGAAAGGCTCGTTACAAGCGGAAAGTGTTATCGACATCGAGTATTGTAGAAGCATTGAGGAGGGGATGCGTATTGACAGCTTACGGCGACAATACCATCCCCGTATGACATGGCTGAATTGCGCCAACGGAAAACACAGTCGACGCGCGCTCCCGCATAAAATGCAAACCAAATATACTGTCCATTTATGGACACAAAAAAAGGAGGAATATCTTATGCAAAACAAGAAGAAAAAGCTCATTTCAACCCTTCTGGCGCTGATTATGCTGCTCGGTCTGTTCGCCGCCGTGCCGACGACGGCAAGCGCTGCGGACATCCAGGCGGGGACGCCAGACTTCAAGCTGGGTACGACAGACGGCGATGCGTCGCCTACCATTGTCGGCTTCGCGGGAAAGCAATGGGCGGTGATAGGTTACAACGGCGTCGGCGACGCAAGCCCAAGCAGCACGCTGACGCTGCTGTTGGCGGACGGCCAAAGCTACGGCTTGTCACGGTTTCACATCGACAGCAACCAGTATTCCGGTTCAGATTTAAAAACGGCGATGGACAGCGCTTATAACGGCATATCAAACGCCAAAGAAAAGGATCTGGTAAAAGCCCGAGAGCTGGCGGGCGGCAGCGCGAACCGTGGGGCAACCGGCTACAATCCTGACAATATAGCCGGCCCCGCAGTCTCTGGCGCGCGATTCTGGCCACTCAGCGTGGCGGAAGTGGATAAGGTGAACATGGAAGTGCGCAAGTTCACGGCGTTTTGGTGGCTGCGGTCCCCCGGTCCCCTTAATAACAGTGCCGAAAGTGTCAGCTTAGGCGGCGGCGGCGGTGGTCGTGGTGTCAGTTGGTCTGAAGTCGCTGTTCGTCCCGCTTTTAACCTTAATCTTTCATCTGTAATCTTTACATCCGCCGCCGCAGGCGGCAAATCCGGCGCCGTAGGCGCCTCTCTGTCGGCGTCGGCGGCGGCGTCGGCGGCGACAGATGCTGTGAAATTCACGGCGATAGATTCCACGCTAAAGCTGAACAGTACCGACACCGCTGTACGTGCTGTCAAAGCCGGCGACACGGTTAACATAATGTATTCCGGTGCGACTGCAGGTGACAACAATTATGTATCGTGCGTAATTACGGATAGCACAAACAAGGTTTTATACTATGGAAAGCTGGCAAAAACCACAACAGGCATGACAGGCGGCACTGCCAGCTTCACCGTGCCCGCCCTTGCCGATGGCAGTTACACAATCAAACTTTTCAGCGAGGAAGCAAACGGCGACAACTATACGGATTTTTGCAGTGAGCCAATAAATATCCCCATGACTGTATCCGCCACCGCTGCCCCCTTTACGGCGGTGACGGATATAACGGGTCTCCCGGTCTCTGCGGTGGCGGGCGCGCCGCTTATGCTGACAGGTACTGTCGTGCCGGCTGAGGCGACGAACAAGACGGTCAAGTGGAGCGTCAAGAACGCGGGAACGACCGGCGCGAAGATTGCCGCAGGCACGAATGATTTGGAAACAACGGCTGCCGGCGCGGTTGTAATCACGGCGACGGTCGAAAAGGGTTTATCGGAGACGGCGGCTTTTACAAAGGACTTTGCCGTAGCGGTAACGCTCAGCGATACGCCTGCGATAACGGGCAGCATTTCGATGACTCTGAAACAAGGCTACGCAGCCACATCGTCGGAAGCCTTCACAATCACGGGCGACCCTGCGCCGACAGTGACAAAAACCTCCGGCGACGCCAAGATAACGTGGAACGATACGACAAAGAAGCTGGGCATAGCGGCGGGGCTTACGGCGGGGACATACCAGGTCATCCTCAAAGCGGCTAACGGCAAAACCCCGGACGCGATGTTCACGTTCACGCTGACTGTGACCCCATCGGTATTTATCGCGATAACAGAAATTACGGGATTGCCGACAATCGCGGTTGTGGCTATGTTGTTGTTGATGTTGGTGGGTACGGTCGTGTTGGTTGTGGTTATATACAAAACAATAAAGAGGAGCGTCAAGAACGCGGGAACGACCAATGCTAAGATTGCCGCAGACACGAATGTTTTGGAAACCACAACTGCGGGCGCGGCTGTAATCACGGCTGCGGTCGAAAAAGGCTTATCGGAGACGGCGGCCTTTACAGACGACAGCATCGGCAAGGCGTAGACAGCGCCCACAACTGTAACCAGGGTAAAATAATATACAAGCAGGAATACAGCTGCTTTTTGGCGAAAATGTAAAACGTAGTTTGAGAGTATTCAGCGGAACGAGAGGGATGCTTATGAGTAAAAATCTGGTAAATATCAAAGGCTCCAAATTCGGCTTGATTTTTTCCTTCAATACCATGGAGGCTTCTTTTGCCGAATTATGCGCCGCTTTGGAAGAAAAACTGACAGGCAGCGGGGATTTTTTTAGCAATGCCGAGTATAGGATACAGAATGACCAGCTATTCAGCACCGAAGAATTGTCTTATATAGAAGGCATTATGGATAAATACCATATGATAAAAAGCGTTTTGCCCGTGCAAAATGAAAAGCGGGAAGAGCGCGAGGAAATGACCTTTCAGGCGCATGGCGGCGACAGCGTGATGATCATGCGCGGCGTGCGCAGCGGGCAAAAGCTAAATATCCGCGGTAACGCCATTATCATGGGGGATATCAATCCGGGCGGGGAAATTGTGGCCAGCGGCAGTATTGTGGTCATGGGCCATTGCCGCGGCCTGCTGCATGCCGGCGCCGAGGGCGACCGCGACGCCTATATCGTGGCCTATGTGCTGACCTCGCAACAATTGCGTATCGCCGATCATGTGGCGTCATTGAATGAGGACTTGAGCGATTCGCCGCTGAAAGCGGCCATGATACAAGACAGCGGTATCGTTATAACGGATTATCTGCCGTCGCAATTCGCGGCGGCGCGGGCGGCGATTTAGAAATGGCTATTGTAACACCGATGTTACGCCAATATCAGGAGCTAAAAGAGCAATACAAGGATTGTTTGCTCTTTTTCCGTTTGGGCGATTTTTACGAGATGTTTTATGACGACGCCGTAACGGCGGCCCGCGAGCTCTCGATAGTGCTGACCGCGCGCGACGCCGGCGGCGATCAGCGCGCGCCCATGTGCGGCGTGCCGCATCACGCATTGGATACCTATGTGCCGCGCCTGATCGCCAAAGGCTATAAAGTGGCCATCTGCGAGCAGATGGAAGATCCCAAGCTGGTCAAGGGTTTGGTCAAACGGGATGTGATCCGCGTGATCACGCCCGGCACGGTGCTGGAAAGCAATATGTTGCAGGAGAAAAGCCATAATTATCTGGCGGCGGTGGCGCGCGGCAAAGGACGGGACAATAAACAGTGTTTCGGCTTGGCTTACACGGATATATCCAGCGGCGAATTCCTGGTCACGGAGATCAGCGGCGTGGATAGCTGGGATAAGCTAGCCGATGAATTATGCCGCATCCACCCGGCCGAGCTATTGCTGCCGCATGGATTATTCGAAGAGGAATTCTTCCGCCTGCGCCTGAACAATCAGACTGTGGGCTCTATCACCCATTTGCAGAATGAGAGATTTGTTAAAAACAATGCCGCGGAACTGCTCTCCATCCATTTTACCGTGGCTTCGGCGGAAGCGCTGGGCCTGCGGGATCATGAAGCGGCGCAATTGGCCGCCGCCTATATACTGGATTTTTTGCAACAGACGCAAAAACGCTCCTTAAGCTATATCGACGACTTACGCTTTTACAGCACGGAAGAATATATGTACCTGGACGCCGTAAGCCGCCGCAACCTGGAATTGACCTCCACCATACGCGGCAACCGCCGCCATGGCTCGCTGATCTGGGTGCTGGATCATACGCATACGGCCATGGGCGGGCGGCAGCTAAGCCAGTGGCTGGAAAAACCGCTGCTGGATACCGCGCGCATCCAGGAAAGGCTGGACGCGGTGGAGGAATTTATCGCGGAACTGACCACGACCCAGGCCTTGCGCGCGCTATTGAAGGATATATACGATTTGCCGCGCCTGATCAGCCGCATCTGCTTCGGCTCAGCCGGCCCGCGCGATCTGGCCGCGCTGGCTAATTCGCTGACGCTGCTACCGGCTTTCTTTGCCGCGCTTTCCCGCCTGCATACGCCGCTATGCCGCGCCTTACTGGATGAGCTGGATTTGCTGGAAGACGTGGCGCAACTGATCACCGCTACCCTGGCGGAAGGGGAATTACCGATCAGCGCGCGCGACGGCGGCTTGATCCGCGCCGCTTTCCATAGCGAAGTGGATGAGTTGCGCTCGATCTCCGAAGGCGGCAAGAGTAAATTGCTGCAATTAGAGGCCGCGGAACGGGAAAAAACCGGCATCCGCAACCTGAAAATCGGCTTTAATAAGGTATTCGGCTATTATATAGAGGTAAGCAAGAGCCAATTGGCCAATGTACCGGCGCATTATGTGCGCAAACAAACCATCGCCAATGGCGAGCGTTATATCACGGAGGACCTAAAGAAAGAAGAGGCGCGTATCTTAAGCGCGGGCGAACGCCTGACGGCTTTGGAGTATCAGCTATTTTGCGAACTGCGCGAAACCGTGGCGCATGAAGCGGCGCGCATCCAAACCAGCGCCGAGGTGCTGGCCCATGTGGACGCGCTGCAATCGCTGGCTAAGGCGGCAATGGACAATAATTACTGCAAACCGCGGGTGGAGGATGGCCGTAACATAGAAATCAAGGACGGGCGGCATCCGGTGGTGGAAAAAATACTGGGCAGCGAGAATTATGTGCCCAATGATACCCTGCTGGATGATAAAACGCAGCAACTGATGCTGATCACCGGCCCCAATATGACAGGAAAATCCACCTATATGCGCCAGGTGGCGCTAATTGCGCTGATGGCGCGCCTGGGCAGCTTTGTGCCTGCGTCCAAGGCGGTGATCGGCAAAATAGACCGCATATTCACCCGCGTGGGCGCCAGCGACGATTTAGCCGCCGGGCAGAGTACTTTTATGGTGGAGATGATGGAAACCTCAAATATATTGCGCCATGCCACGCCGGACAGCCTGATAGTGTTAGACGAAATAGGCCGCGGCACCAGCACCTTCGACGGCCTCTCCATAGCCTGGGCAGTGGCCGAGCATATCATGCGTCCGGAACTGGCCGCCAAAACGCTGTTCGCCACCCATTATCATGAACTAACGGCTTTGGCCGAGAATTTTCCGCTAATCAAAAACTATTCTATAGCCGTGAAGGAACGCGGCGGTAATATAGTATTTTTGCGCAAAATAATGCCGGGCGGCGCGGATAAAAGCTATGGCATACAGGTGGCAGCATTAGCCGGGCTACCGCAAAGCCTGCTATTGCGCGCGCGGGAGATATTGCGCGGGCTGGAAGCGGAGAAGCATTTGCAGGCCAAAATGGACAGGGGGGAGCAGATAACCTTCGCCGATATCCTGATGCCGGAGCATAATCCGCGTGAGGGGCAGGTATTGGCTGAGTTGGCGCAATTGGATTGTGGGCAGGTTACGCCTTTGGAGGCGTTGATGAAGATAGATGCGTGGCATAAGATGTTGTTGGAGTAGAGGGAGAGTGGGTGCTTGTTGAAGGTATACATAACAGAAAATATGATACGGGCGGAGCATGGTCTAAATCTAAGGAGATATAATGGTGAAAACAAGTATTGTTTTAACGCTTATAATTTGTTTATTAGCAGGTTGTTCAGGTGGGTTGCACATGGATTCAAAAGCTAACGAACAAAATGAGATTGTAAAATTTGAGACAGATATTATTGATTACTCAAAAGAAAATATCTATGAAAATGAATCTTCAAATAATGAGGCAGAGTTAGAATTATCGCCTGCGCAAACGTTTGAACAAAACGATATCTTGGAAATTGAAGTTGCCTTATACCCGACAAGCGCTTTTTCAGGAACATGCTATTTTGTATTAAATGCTGATGGCGAGTTGACAGTTGAAAAAGGGACGAGAGTTGGGAACGATATAACACAAAGTCCATTTATCATAAAAGATGATGTTTTTGCTTACAGAAATGGAAAGAAGCAACTATCATCTTCCGAAATCAGCACAATTATTGATTTAGCAAATAAAGTTTATGATAATGAATTTGGCATAAGTGATATGTCAATAAGAGATGGTTGGGAAGCCCAGATACTTTATAAAGACAAAGTGGTCAAGCAAGACTATCAGGATTATACACAAATAAAGGAATTAGTTGATGAGTTTATCAATGCGTCACCCATAGAGATTAATTTCCGCGAATGGTATTATAAGCCTTTATAGTCGCGGCAGCGCCAACGGCGACACTTTGCCGCACAGCAGAAAATGTCAGAGTGAGTCAAATATTATCCCAGAAGTTAAGATATCCGAGGAAATTCTGGGATAATGTGTGAAACCACAGGGTTTGAGAAATAATCTCCTCGGATATGATTCATTTGGGAATATACAAGAACAAAGCGGCAACTTCGGCAATCCTTATAGGTATGCAGGCTATTTTTACGACGATCAAAGCAGCCTGTACAACCTTAGCACCCGTTTTTATGACGCTAAGCTGGGTCGGTTTTTGCAGGAGGTGATGGTGATGGACAATAATTCCGAAATTATTATCTACCAAACCATGGACGGGCTAACCAAAATCGACGTGCGTTTGGAGGGCGAAACGCTCTGGCTTACGCAGGCACAAATTGCGGAATTGTTCGGACGCGATATCAGCGGGATTTCGCGTCATATTAAAAACATATTTGCTGAAGCAGAATTAGACCAAAAAAGCAATTTGCAAAATTTGCAAATTGCAAATTCTGATAAACCGGTTACTTTTTACAACCTCGACGTCATCCTCGCGGTTGGTTACCGCGTTAAGTCTCCGCTCGGCACACAGTTCAGGCAATGGGCTACCACGGTTTTGCATGAATATCTGCAAAAAGGCTTTGCTATGAACGACGATTTTCTCAAGAACATGGGCGGCGGTATTTATTGGAAAGAACTTTTAGAGCGTATCCGCGATATCCGCGCCAGCGAGAAGGTGATGTACCGTCAAATTCTCGATCTATACGCCACCAGCTTGGATTATAACGCCACTATGCCGGAAACGGTGGAGTTTTTCAAAATTGTGCAAAATAAGCTGCATTACGCCGTCAGCGGTCACACGGCCAGTGAAATTATTTTTGACCGCGCTAATGCCGAATTGCCGTTTATGGGCTTAACGGTGTTCAAGGGTAGCCGGCCGGTGAAAAGTGAAGTTACTGTCGCCAAAAACTATATGTCGGAAAAAGAATTATTCGCTTTACGACGCATGGTCAACGCCTTTTTCGATATGGCGGAAATGAAAGCGGAATTACAAGAACCCATGTACATGCGCGATTGGCTTGAAACCCTCGACAAATTCTCCCGTGATTTCGGCGTAGGCGTGTTGGATGGCGCCGGGCGCGTGAGCCACATTGAAGCGGTTGAAAAAGCCAATCGCGAATATGCCGTTTATCGCGCGCAGCTTCCCGACAACATAACTGAAGTAGAAAAAGCATATCTTGAAACTTTATGTGAGATGCAAAAAAAGCTGAAGGCGGGCGGCGATAATGTGCGATCCTGACCGCTTGGCATTGTATTTGACAAAATTTTAGTTTAGGAGCCACGCCAATGCAAACTACAAATCAAATCCGCCTGCTGGATACCCTTACCGCCAATCAAATCGCCGCCGGCGAGGTGGTGGAGCGGCCGCTTTCGGTGGTTAAGGAATTGGTGGAAAATGCCATCGACGCCGCGGCTACGCGTATTGAGGTGAAGATATTCGACGATATCTGCGAAAAGATACAGGTGGCGGATAATGGCGTGGGCATGGGCCCGGAGGATATGCGTTTGTGCGTGCAGCGACATGCCACCAGCAAAATACGCCTGCTGGAAGATTTGCAGAACCTATTTACGCTGGGTTTTCGTGGCGAAGCCCTGCCTTCTATCGCTTCTGTCAGCTATGTGACCATCACCTCCAAGCAGGCTCACAACTCTTTGGGTTATCGTATTAGGGTAGAGGAAGGCAAGCCCGGTTTGCCGGAGGAAGCCGGCGCGCGCGACGGCACGGTGGTATTGGTGGAGCGGCTTTTTTATAATGCGCCGGCGCGCAAAAAATTCCTCAAAAGCCCGCGCTGGGAACTGGGGCTGGTCAGCGATTGCCTGCAAAAGTTAGCCCTTTCCCATCCGCATATCGCCTTTAGCTTGATGATGGGCAAGAAAACCCTGTTTTCCAGCGATGGTAGCGGCGATTTGTCGCGGGCTGTGCTGGCGGTATACGGCGCGGAAGTGTTGGACAAGTTGGTTGGCTTGAATTATACGGTGGAGGATACGGTGATCAGCGGTTTTGCCTCCTTACCGGAACTCAATCGCGCCGACCGCAGCCACTATACCTTTTTCGTGAATAACCGCTGGGTGAGGAGCCGCGAGCTTTCTTCCATGGTGGATGAGGCTTACCGCACCATGCTGCCGTCCCGCCGTTATCCCTTGCTGGTGCTGGATATGCGCCTGCCGCAGCCCGCGCTGGATGTGAATGTGCATCCGGCAAAAATGGAGATCAAATTTCAGCAGCCGGTCATGGTAAAGGACGCCGTGCGCGCCGCCATACATGAGGCTTTGCTGCATAAAGAAGCGCTGGCGCCGCGCCTGCAAACATCCCGTTCAGCCAAACCGGTCAATAAGGCTGAATTGGAGGTAGATAATGATAGCGGCTTTATCAAGTTGAAGGAGAGTGCGGTACTGCGTTTACGCGAAAGCAAGGGCGTGGCGCTGGACGGTAAGACATTGGCTGAACGATTGTATGGAGGGCAGGGAGCAGGGGGCAGGGAACAGGGAGCAGGGGGCAGGGAGCAGGGAATAGGGAATAGAGAACAGGGAGCAGGGGACAGGGGGCAGAGAATAGGGGTTAGGGAACAGGGAATAGGGGGCAGGGAACAGGGAATAGACTTTAAAGGTCAGAGGATAGAGGCGAGAGATTATGGGCATGATAAAGCTGGAAGTCAGAAGCTTGATAATGATCCTCAGCCAATTCTATCTTCTATCCTCCCGCCTCTCGCCTCCAGTTTGCGTTATGCTGAATTGCAGCTATTGGGGCAGGCGGGTGGTTCATATATCGTGGCGGCGGGGGAGGATGGGCTTTATCTTATCGACCAGCACGCCGCGCATGAGCGTATACTTTATGAGCAAATAACCGCCAAAGCCGCCGAATGCGGCGGTGAAAGCAGGATGCTGGCTATACCGCAGGCAATAAACCTGACCGTTCAGGAGCATATTATGCTTACCGAGGGTATATTGCATGTGGACGGGCTGGGCTTTATTTTGGAACATTTTGGGGAAAACACCTATATTATCCGCGGTGTACCGTTGTGGTATGAAGGCAGCGAACCGGAGCAACTGTTCCGTGATTTGCTCTCTCTGCTTGCGGAGGAAAGGGGTGATTTCAGCGGCATGCGCCGCGAGGAAATATTTATGGCCGCCTGTAAGCAGGCGGTGAAGGCCAACCGTTATCTTAGCCCCGGCGATGCCGGCGCATTGCTGGCGGCGCTGGACAATTGCGAAAACCCTTCTACCTGCCCGCATGGCCGCCCGGTAGCGGTAAAGCTTACATTTGCGGAAATACGCAAACGTTTTTTACGACAATAAGGAGGTTTACAAAATGGCAAATATGTATTTGAAAAGCACAATCCTGGAAGTGGTCGATAACCAATTGAAGGCAAATGAACCGCCTGTTACAAAGGCCACATATGAGCGTTTACTGGCTTTGAATTACACCGGGCAGCAGGCTAAAGAGAAAATCGCTGCGGTGCTTCTTGGAGAAATGTATGATATCCTTAAAAATCAGGAGCTTTTTGACGAAGACAGATACGCAAAGAATCTGGCAGAATTATCGTAGGGGCGAACTGCGTAAGCGAGAGGAATAGTTCTATGGATAACTCCCCGGGTAACTCTCCGGATAAATTAGCCATAATAGTTGGCCCCACGGCCAGCGGTAAAACGGCGGTGTCGGTGCGTGTGGCGCAGTTGTTGCAGGCGGAAATCATTTCCGGTGATTCCATGCAGGTATACCGCGGTATGGATATCGGCACGGCTAAAATTTCCCTGGCGGAAATGGCCGGCATACCGCATCATCTGCTTGATATACGCGAACCACATCAAAGTTTTTCCGCCGCTGATTTTCGTGATTGCGCGCAGGCAGCTATCAGCCAAATCAGCGCACGCGGACATCTGCCGCTGGTGGTGGGCGGTACGGGGCTTTATATCTCGACCTTGATCAACCCTTATCTTTTTCCCCATAATTCGGCGCGCGACGACGGGTTCCGCGCGCGCGCAGTGGCTGAATTACAGGCCTACGGCGCTGAACATTTGCATAGCCGGCTAGCCTTGGTGGATGCGCAAGCGGCGCGGCGCATCCATCCCCATGACCATTACCGCGTAATACGCGCGCTGGAGGTATATGCGAAAAGCGGGCAAACTATCAGCTATATCCAAGCCGCGAGCCAAGAGAATTTTGCGCCACTGTATCATACTGCGATATGTGGGCTGATGTTGCGGCGGGAATTGCTTTATGCGCGTATTGAACGCAGGGTGGAGCAAATGATAGAACAGGGACTGGTAGAGGAGGTGAAGCGGCTCATAGCGGCGGGCGCGCCGCTTTCCGCCACCTCCATGCAGGGCCTGGGCTATCGGCATATTGCCGCTTATTTGCGGGGCATATGCACGTTTGCGGAAGCCATGAATATGCTTAAGCGCGATACGCGCCGTTTTGCCAAGCGGCAATATACCTGGTTTAAACGCGACGCGCGTATTAGGTGGTTCGACGTGGAAAATTATCTGGATCACGATCATCAGCCGCAAACGGAAAATTTGGCGCAGGATATGGCGGCGTGGATAAGAAAGGAATTATCAAGGTGATTCTGTGAGTATGGCCAATGTAGGGGACGCCGTCCTCGGCGTACCGTGTTTTAAACCACAGCCGGCAAGATGCCGGCAAACCGGAGGGAAATTGTAGGGGACGCCGCCCTCGGCGTACCGTGTTTTAAACCACAGCCGGCACTGCCGGCAAACCGGAGGGCAAACGTAGGGGACGCCGCCCTCGGCGTACCGCCTTGCGAAATTCCGCAGGAATTTCCGCGGGATGTCCAAACCACAGCCGGCACTGCCGGCAAACCGGAGGGAAATTGTAGGGGACGCCGTCCCCGGCGTCCCGCCTTGCGAAATTCCGCAGGAATTTCCGCGGGATGTCCAAACCACAGCCGGCACTGCCGGCAAACCGGAGGGAAAATGTAGGGAACGGCGTCCTCGGCGTACCGTGGTTTTCTGGTGTTTTCTCTAACCTCCATTCTCCAGCCTCTCGCCTCCTGTAGGCGGCGTACCGCTTATGCGATACGCTGTATGGGTTTGTTGTCCGAAAATTCGGAAAATTAGAGCGTTAATTCCAGCCTATAAATTTCTTGACTTTTTGCCGCCAAGCTGCTATAATTACCAACGTGTATAGGGGTATAGCTCAACTGGTAGAGTAGTGGACTCCAAATCCATTGGTTGAGGGTTCAAGTCCTTCTGCCCCTGCCAAAAAATAAGCCCTGCTATCCATAAACATAGCGGGCTTTTTTCATGGCTATTTTGTAATGTTTGTCTCTAAATTGTTCCCGTCCGGATAGCAAAGGCGCTGCCGCAAAAAATTTATTATTTTGGCAGGAAAACACCGCTGTTTACTCGAAGCAAAATCATTAATGAAAAATATAGCAAGAGCCGGGTAAAAAACCAAGCTCCATTACAAAAGGATTGTGAATAACTATGAAGATCACAATAATAAAATCTTTGACATTGATAATGATTGCTATGCTGGCGCTGACCATGCTTTTATGTTCTTGCGGCCAGGTAGAGGAAGTTGTTGAGGATGAACCTGAACCGGTGTGCGAGGCCGCCAAAGTGGTGAAGATAGGTTTTTTGGGGCCCGTCAGCGGCACTGACTCCGCCGAGGGCGCGGCGGCCCGCAATGCGTTTTTGCTGGCTATCGACAAAGCCAATGCTTCCGGCAAATTCCCTTATATCATTGATACTATCGTGATGGACGATCAGAGCTCGGAAAATGTGGCGATGGCCGGCGCTCAGCATATAGTGGATGACCCGTTGATTGTGGCGGTCGCGGGTTTCTGGCGTTCCGGTCCGGCCGCTTCCGCCATTCCCGTGTTTAAGGAAGCGGAAATACCATTGCTTATTTGGGGAGCTACCCGTGAAGATCTGACCAACCCGGATAATATGCCTTATATAATGCGTTCCGCGCCTACCCATAAGCAGGAGAATATCCCGCTGGCCGCTATGGTGGTGGATGGGCTGGGCTACCAGGATTGGTTTTTAGTCGCCGATGACGAAGCCTATGGCACAGGCAACCTGGAAGCCTTTACCGCCGAATTGACCGCGCGCGATATCACGCCGCTCGGCTTTGCGCAGGTATCTAAGGATAACCCGGATGATTTACGCTTTGTAGCGCAGAGAATAAAACATAGCGGCGCCAGATCGGTGTATTGCGGCAGCGCCGGCGATATCGGCAGTGAGTTGAAGCATCAGCTTTTTGAGGTGGGCATCAACAATATCCTCTTTTGCGGCGTTTCCGGCATGGACAGAAATGAATTCAGGCTCTTAAGCGTGCAGGAAGCTGAAGGGGTATTGGCTATCAGCCCGGGCGTGGTTTTGGAGCAAACCGCGGCAGGGCTTAAGTTTATTGAGGATTATAAGGCCTGCGATTTCACGGAACCGCTGGGCAATTTCACCGCCTATGCTTATGACGCCGCCTTGATACTCCTGAACGCGCTTTCCGCCTGCGGCGACGCGCCCACCGCCGCTATGATGACAGAGGCTATCTTCAGCAGCGTGACCACCGGCCTCATGGGCACAACGACCTTTGATGAAATAGGCCAGACCAGGAACATACCGGCCTATCTGAATGTGATTCAGGATAGTACATGGATGCGCTTCAATGATTCCAAATATGCCAGCGGCGAGCGCCGCCTGGGCGGCAGGTAAAAGCAGATTTATTTGCCTTTTGGTTGAAAATATATTAAAATGGGTAAGTGTGACAAGCGGGATTCGCTCAATAGCGGATAATTTTAAATAAAGGTGGGGTGAGTATGGAACGGTATCTTGGCACAGTGGTGCGCGGCATCCGCGCGCCGATCATACGCCAAGGCGATGATTTAGTGAACATCGTGGTGGATACGCTGCTTCAGGCGGCGCTGGCGGAGGGTTTTACCTTAGCCGACCGCGACGTGGTTGCGGTAACGGAAGCGGTGGTGGCGCGCGCCCAAGGCAATTATGCCACTATAGGACAGATAGCCACCGATGTGCGGGCTAAGCTGGGCGGCGGTATCATCGGCTTGGTCTTTCCCATCTTAAGCCGCAACCGTTTCGCCATCTGCCTGCGCGGCATCGCCTCCGGCGCGCAGAAAATAGTATTGCTGCTGAAATACCCCGCCGACGAGGTAGGTAATCAACTGATAAGCTGGGAAGCGGTGGACGCGGTCGGCGTGAATCCGTATCGTGATGTGCTGACGTTGCCGCAATACCGGGAACTGTTCGGCTCGGTAAGACATGTTTTTACCGGCATAGACTATGTGACCTATTATGAAGAACTGATCCGCGGCGCGGGCGCGGATGCGGAGATCATTTTCGCCAATGACCCGCGCGCTATCCTCTCTTATACCCAGCGGGTTTTGTGCTGCGATATCCACAGCCGCGAGCGCAGCAAACGCCTGCTTATGGAAGCTGGCGCCACGCAGATATGCCTGCTTTCGGATATACTGGCCGTGCCGGTCGCGGGCAGCGGTCATAACAGCGTTTACGGGCTTTTAGGCGCCAATAAAGCCACGGAAAATTCGGTCAAGCTGTTTCCCCATAGTTGTCAGCCTTTTGTGGAACAGGTACAGCAGGAATTATTGCGCCGTACCGGTTGCCATGTGGAGGTGATGGTGTATGGCGACGGCGCTTTTAAAGACCCGGCGGGGCAAATCTGGGAATTGGCCGACCCGGTGGTATCGCCTGCCTATACGGCGGGTTTGCACGGTACGCCACAAGAGGTAAAACTGAAATATTTGGCCGATAATTGCTTTGCGGATTTAAGCGGAGAGGAATTACAAACAGCTATCCGTCAATATATCAGCGGCAAAGGTAAAGATTTGACCGGGGAGATGGACGCGCAGGGCACCACGCCGCGCCATATTACCGATTTGCTGGGCTCGCTGAGCGACCTCACGACCGGCAGCGGCGACAAAGGCACGCCGATTGTGCTGATACAGGGCTATTTCGATAATTATGCCAATCAGTAAAACAAGGGAACAGGGAGCAGGGAACAGGGAACAGGGATTAGAGCTTAGAATTTAGAACTTAGAATTTGGGGATCGTGGTGTGAGTGATTTTTGTCAGTTTTCGTTCAATTTTGCTGGTACGGATCCAAAAAATGTAAAATTATGGTAATTATTCAGGGGCAATGTCATTAATAAATTGCATGCTGTAGGGGACGGCGTCCTCGACGTCCCGCTCCCCATATAGATTTGAGATACCCTTTAGAAACGGGCTGTCGAGGACGCCAGCCCCTACAGATAACAGCTACATCGGCGCTAATAGCGAGGTTTCTGAACAGATACGTTTTTATTGACGCTGCGCGGAAGCACGTTACTGACCCCTGACCCCTGATCCCTAAATGACTATACGAGGAGGATGGCCAATGAACGCTAAGCAAATGGACGCTAAGGCACTATATGAACTTATCACGGCGCGGCGCAGTTGCCGCTCTTATAGGGCGGAGCAGGTTCCGCTTGAACTGCTTGAGCAGGTGTTAAAGGCGGGGCAAATGGCGCCCAGCGGTATGAATGTGCAGCAATGCCATTTTATCGCCGTGCGCGCGCCGGAGCTTTTAGAACGCGTGCGGCTGCTGATGCAGCAGATAGTCGCGGCTATGGAACCGGATGGCGCTAATCCGCTGATGGAGCGCGCGGTGGCTTTAGCCCGCGCAGGAGAGCATAATTTCTTTTATGGCGCGCCCACGCTGATCATTGTGGCTAACCGGCGCGGCAATCAAAACAATGTGGCCGACAGCGCGGCGGCTTTGCAAAACATGATGCTGATGGCTACCTCGCTGGGCTTGGGTAATTGCTGGATCAATAATCTGCGCTGGCATGGCGATGTTGAAGCGGTACGTCAATTCCTCACCGAAATAGGCGTTAAGGATGATGAAGCGGTATACGGTGGGCTGGCTTTGGGTTTTGCAAGCGCTGAAACAGGCGCCGCTTTACCGCGTACCGGCAATGTGGCGGATATAATAGAATAGTTATAAATAGGAGAAACGCTATGACGGCAAAACAAATTGCCATAGATGGGCCGGCCGGCGCCGGTAAAAGCACGGTAGCCAAGTTGGTGGCGGCCCGCCTAAGCTATCTGTACATTGATACCGGGGCCATGTACCGCGCGGTGGCGCTGGCCGCTTTACGCGCCGGCCTGGCGCTGGACGATGCGCCCGCCCTCGGTGAACTGGCGCGAAAGATCAATATTGAGCTGGCCAATGAAGCGGGGGATTACCGTGTATACTGCGACGGTGAAGATATCTCCGCCGCCATACGTACCGTCGAAGTAGGCAATGCCGCCAGCCCGGTTTCCGCCGTAGCCGCGGTACGCGAGGCTCTGGTGGCGCAGCAGCAGCGCCTGGGCGCCAAGGGCTGCGTGGTGATGGATGGCCGTGATATCGGCGATAAGGTATTGCCGCAAGCCGAGTGTAAAGTGTTTTTGACAGCCTCTCTGGCGGAGCGGGCCCGCCGCCGCGCGCAGGAACTTAAGGAAAAAGGGCAGGAACAGGATGAAGCAGCGGTGATGCATGATATCGCCGCGCGCGACGAGCGCGACAGCACCCGCGCCCATTCCCCGTTGACGCAGACCGCGGACGCGGTATTGCTGGATAGCAGTAATATGACTATAGAGCAGGTGGCGGAGCGCATCTTGGAGATTGCCGGGAGGTAAGTCATGACTTTGTACAGGCTCGGCATATTTTTAGTGCGGATATGGCTGATCCTTGGCGGTTGCCGTATCATCGGCAAAGAGAATATACCCGGCGCCGGATCCATGCTGGTGATCGCCAACCATACCTCCTTTGGCGACCCGGTGCTATTGGCCGCGGCTTTTCCGCAACATATCACCTTCATCGCCAAGGAGGCCTTTTACCGCAGTCCATTCACCAAATGGCTGTTTGGCCTGCTGGGCGCGGTTTTTTTGAACAAAGAGGAATCCGACCTTTCCGCCCTGCGTTCATCCATGAAATTGCTTAAAGAGGGGCGCGTGGTGGCTATTTTCCCCGAAGGGCGCCGTAATCGCGACCAGGTGATCAGTGAATTTATGCCCGGCGCCGGCTATATTGCCATGAAAGCCGGTGTGCCGGTATTGCCGGTGGCGATCAGCAATAGTAAAGATATTTGGCGTTTTTGGCGGCGTAATATTATCGTCAATATCGGCGCCCCACAATCGCCGCAACCATGCGGCAAAATCGATCAACAACAATTATCCGCGCTGACGATGGAGTTTCAAAAAAAAGTAACAGAATTATATGCAATTAACATGGTTTTATTGAAAAAGAAACATAATTTATGATATATTTTGTAAAAAATGGCTATATGACAGCAGGAAATGCCCATATCAATGAAGAAATCAATATATCCGCGTAATATTATGATTTAAGAACAGTTGTGGAGGTATTAGTGAGCATCAAGCTGGCGGAGCATGCGGGTTTTTGCTTTGGAGTGCGGCGTAGCTTGGCTTTAGCCATGGAAGCGGCCACTCGCGGTAAGGTTTTTTCGGATGGCCCTTTGATTCATAACCCGCAGGAAGTACAGCGCCTGCAACAAGAACATAATATCGTACCGGTTGACGGTTTAACATATGTTGATTCGGGTTGCTTGTTGATACGTTCGCATGGGATATCGCCGCAACGTATGGAACAGGCCAGGCAAAAAGGTTTAACAATTATTGACGCTACCTGCCCTCATGTGAAAAATGTACAGTTGAAAGCCAAAGTGTTGGCTGAGCAAGGCTTCCGGGTGGTAATTGTGGGTGATAATGATCATCCGGAGGTGGAAGCTTTGATTGGCTGGGCCGGCGGGAACGCTTATGTTGCCGCTGACCCGCAAGCCGCCGCCGCTCTGGCCTTAAAAGCTGATTTGTCCAAAATCGGTGTGATTGCGCAAACCACGCAAACAGCGGAAAATTTTCATAATACGCTGGCCGTATTACAGGAAGCGGCCACAGAGATCAAAATAGAGCATACCATATGCCAGGCTACTATTGATCATCAGCAGGCGGCGTTTAGTTTGGCGCGTCAGGTGGATGTAATGGTGGTGGCGGGGGGTAAAAACAGCTCTAACAGTAAAAAATTGGCACAAATATGTGCCGGCTTATGCCGTGTCTATCATGTGGAAACGGCGGCCGGGCTGCATATTGATATTGTGCGGGGAGCAAAAAAAATCGGTATTACAGCCGGTGCTTCCACACCAGATTGGATTATTGAGGAGGTAGTAAAGAAAATGTCGGAACTGGAAATGATGAATTGTGAGGAAGCAGAAGTATTGACAGATGCCGTGGAAGAGGCCGCGGTGGATGAAAATAGCGAGCCGGAAGCGGCTTTTGAAGAGGAGGTGGCCGGTAGTGACGGCCAGCCCTTATATGAGCAGCCCGTAGAGGAGCCGGAAACCGCAGAAGAACCTGAAGCTGAAGCAAAACCGGAAACCGCGGAAGCGCCGGAGGCTGAAGCAGAGCCGGCAGCCGTGGCGGAGCCGGAAGCAGAAGCAGTGCCGGAAGCTGAAGCAGTGCCGGAAGCTGAAGCAGCGCCGGAAGCTGAAGCAATGCCGGAGGCAGAAGTACTGCCGGAAGCAGAAGAGGCGCCGGAAGCCGTGGCGGAACCGGAAACCGTGGAAGCGCCGCCAGCGGAAGCAGCGCCGGCAGCCGTGACGGAACCGGAAACCGCGGAAGCGCCGGATACTTCCGCGGAACCTGTTGCCGTGGCGGAGGATAAATTTGCCGCCGAATACGGCGATATGCGCGAAATACGCCGCGGCGCCAGGGTAAAAGGCGTAGTGGTGCAGGTGAAAGCGGATGAATTGCTGGTGGATATCGGCGGGAAAAGCGAAGGTGTGCTGACTGCCGCCGAACTCTCCGCCGAGGACGCCGAAGATATTGTGGCGCGCTTCAATGTAGGCGATGAGATCAATGTGCTGATACTGCGCAAAGAAAACCAGGAAGGATATCCTGTCCTGTCGAAAAAACGTGTGGATCAGGATATAGCCTGGGATAAACTGGTACAGCAAAAATCGGAAAACGCCATTGTCAGCGGTAAGGTTATGGATGTTGTCAAAGGCGGCTTATTGGTGGATGTGGGCGTGCGCGGTTTTGTGCCCGCTTCGCTGGTGGGCTTGAGCTATATTGAGAATTTAAATGTCTATGTAGGCAAAGAGCTGCATATGAAGATCATCGAATGCGATAGGCACAGCAATAAGCTGGTGCTTTCCGCCAAAGCTGTTTTGCGCAAACTTTCCCAGGAGCAAAAGCAGAAAACCTGGGCCGAAATAGCCGAAGGCCAGACCTTGCGCGGAGTAGTGCGCCGTTTGACTAATTTTGGCGCATTTGTGGATGTAGGCGGCGTGGACGGCTTGCTGCATGTGTCGGAAATGGCTTGGTACCGCGTCAATCATCCCGCCGATATACTGAAAGAAGGCGATGAGCTGGATGTTTATGTGCTGTCGGTGGATCAGGAGAATGAAAAGATCTCGCTGGGCTTAAAGCAGTTGCGGCCCAATCCTTGGTCGATAGTGCAGGAAAAATATCCCGAGGGAAGCATTATCAGTGCCAGAGTGATGCGCACCACTTCTTTCGGCGCCTTCCTGGAAGTGGAACCGGGCGTGGAGGGTTTGGTGCATATCTCGCAGTTGGCGCATCACCGCGTGGAAAAAACCGAGGACATGGTAAAGCCGGGCGATGAAGTGCAGGTAAAAGTACTTTCAGTGGATCCGGTCGCCAAGCGGATGAGCCTTTCCATCAAGGCCAACCTGACCAAAGAAGAAGCTGAAGCCGATTTGCCGGAGATAGCGGAAGGCGAGCCGATGTACAGCACCGATGATCCACCCCTGATGGAAGAACCGGTCGAAGAAACGGCGGAAGAGGTGACGGAAGAAGCAGCCGCTGAGGAAGCTGTAGAATAAATAAATAGTATGCCCTAAAAAAAATAACTGCCGCTTAAGCGGCAGTTATTTTTTTTAGGGCATACTATTTTAGAACTTATTCAACGTCCGGTACATCAGGCCTATCTTCCGGCTCCACATAGTATTTGAATGCTAAAGTGCACTCGACGACGGCGGAATCTTCCAGGTTTTGCATTTTGGTTTGGAAAAATTCACCCAGCTCATAATCGTCCATAAATAGCATATTGGCCATCACATATTCCTTGACCGCGCTAAAGCCTTCTTTAATATCCAGCAGTTTGATGATGTGGTTGCCAAAGCTGGTTTCCACTACTTCTGTGCTGAAATCGCCAACCTTGTTAAGCAGGAAAGCGCCCGCCGCGAAATCAGGATCGAAACCGGAATCTTCACTGATACCGGCGCCATAGGCATTGAAGTACAGATCCATCTCGCCGCCAAACTGTGCGGCGCCGTCGGCGGAATACTCCATGGCTAATTCCGCGAAATCCGCGCCGTTTTTCAACTTGGCAATGATTTCATTAGCCCGCTCTTTAGCCATCGCTTCGGCTTCTTCATACTCTAATTCCTGGTCGTCTTCCGAGGCTTCCATCATTATTTGCTCGGTGGTGATGATGATATGCGCCACCTTGCGGCAATCCCAAGCCGCCGGATCCTGCGAATAATACTCTTGCGCCTCTTCATCGCTCACAGTTTTAGCCGCTTTGGCTTCATTCTCTATAAAAGGGCGGAGCATGGTATAGAGGCGGTTAGTTTTGATGGCCAGCGCGGTGTCCACCGCAAGCAAATTCTCGTAATAGGCTGGCTCCAGGGTAAGGCCGTATTCATTAAAGGCCATTTGCCGTATCAGCGTGGCTTGTTTTACTGAACTCCAGGCATAAAACTCTAAATCGCCCAGTAATTCACGGGAACTTTCTTCGTCCAGCAAATCGACGCCCTGGTATTGAAGCAGAGATTCATAGTAATTGTTGAAATAGTCATTGAAGTAGGTGTTGAGATAATAGTCATATTCATAGCGATAAACATCCTCGCCATTGACTGAGCCGATAACATCCCCGCCCGCGTTCTCCGGGCCCTTTTTTGTGTCCACCGTGTTGAGTTCGCTTCCACAGGAAGCCATCAACACTACCGCTAACAACAAACATAAACAAACTAACCACTTTTTCAATTGTATCCGTCCCTTCGATATCAAAATAAGAAGTCAGAAGTTAGAGCTCAAAAAAACGCGAAACAGCATTTTCTTTTACGAGAATCAAGAGCCGTTGATTAAGACGGCCCAGCCAATTGATCTACCCGCTGGCCTCCAAACTTAATTATACCATGTTTATTTGCCGTTGGGAAGAAAAATATTAAAATTCATCAAATTTACTTTGGCAGCTCACCGCCAATTCACCGCCAGTTCACCTGCCGATATCCACCAGTTCCGCCAGCAGCTTAAGCAATAGTTGCACGCGGGAAATGGGTTGGGCAATATCCCCGGTATGCAGGCGGATATTGAAGCCTTTTTTATCCGCGAAAGTCAGCCGTTTTTCCCAGCTGGCCAGTAAACGCAACAGATGTTGCCCGGTCAGCGGATGGGTTTCCGCGAATTTCAGCTCGATATGCGCCGGTTTTTGGCTGATGGAAAGTATGTCCAAATGCCTGGCTAAAGCCTTTACTTTGCCCAATAGCAGCAGATTGTTCAAAGGCGCGGGCGCTTTGCCGTAACGATCCGTCAATTCAGCGGCCAGATCATCCGCCTGCTCCAGGTTCTCGCAGGCCGCCACGCGCTTATAAATCTCCACCTTCAAGCCGCTATCGTCAATATAGCTGTTGGGGATGAAGGCGTCCAGCTGCAATTCCAATTGGGTGCTGATATTGCTTTCCCGCACCTCGCTTTGCCCGGCTTGCGCCGTCATCTCATCCTGCAATAGCTTGCAGTAGAGGTCGAAACCCACGGCCATGATATGCCCGCTTTGTTCCGGCCCCAGTATATTGCCGGCGCCGCGCAGTTCCAGATCGCGCATGGCGATTTTGAACCCGGCCCCCAATTCAGTGAAATCGCGGATGGCGATCAGGCGTTTTTGCGCCATCTCGCTGACGATTTTATCACGGCGGTAGGTGAAATAAGCGAAGGCTTGCCGCTCGGAGCGTCCCACGCGCCCGCGCAACTGATAAAGCTGTGACAGACCGAAATGATCCGCTTCATCCACGATCAGCGTATTGACATTGGCTATATCCAAGCCCGATTCGATGATCGTGGTGCAGAGCAGTATATCATATTCGCCGGCCACAAATTCCATCATCGCCCGTTCCAAATCCTTTTCGCGCATTTGCCCGTGGGCCACAGCAATTTGCGCCTCCGGCAGCAATTGCCGCAATTGGTCAGCCCGCTCATAGATATTGTAGACGCGGTTATGCACAAAATAGATTTGCCCGCCGCGCGCCAGCTCGCGCAGTATCACCTCGCGTATCATGCGTTCCTGATACTCCACCACATAGGTTTGCACCGGGCGGCGATCCTGCGGCGGCGTGGCGATAATGCTCATATCGCGCATGCCGGTAAGCGACATATGCAGTGTGCGCGGTATAGGCGTGGCGGAAAGGGTCAATACATCCACATTGCCGCGCATGGCCTTGATTTTTTCCTTATGCGCCACACCGAAGCGCTGTTCCTCGTCCACCACCAGCAGGCCCAGGTCTTTAAACTTGATATCGGCTGAGAGCAGGCGGTGCGTGCCTACCATGATATCTATGCCGCCATTGGCCAGCGCCGTCACCAACTTTTTTTGCTCCTTGGCGGTAGCGAAACGCGAAAGGCAGCCCGACTTGATGGGATAAGCGGCGAAACGCTCCGCGATGGTACGCTGATGTTGCTGCGCCAGCACGGTGGTAGGGGAGAGTATAGCCACCTGTTTGCCGTCCATCACCGCTTTGAAAGCGGCGCGCAGGGCCAATTCCGTTTTACCATAACCGACATCGCCGCAGAGCAGGCGATCCATCACCTTGCCGCTTTCCATATCGGCCTTGATCTCCTCCATGGCGCGCAGTTGATCCGGCGTTTCCTCATAGGGAAAGTCGTCCTCGAATTCGCGCTGCCAATTATTATCGACGGCGAAAGCGAAACCCTGCACACTGGCGCGCGCCGCGTACAGTTGTAGCAGCTCGCGCGCCATATCGCGTACGCTGGCCCGCACGCGCGCCTTGACGCGCTGCCAATCGCCGCCGCCCAGTTTGTATAGCTTGGGCGCGGCGCCTTCATTGCCAATATATTTCTGTATCAGATCCAACTGATCCACGGGCAGATAGAGTTTATCATCGCCTGCATACAGTATCAGCAGATAATCACGGCTTATCTCTTCCACCGTCAGCCGCTCCACGCCGATATAACGGCCGATGCCCTGCGAGATATGTACCACCAGGTCTCCGGGCTGCAAATCAAGGAAGTTTTCGATCTTGCCGCCACCGGTATAGACACGGCGCGCTTTGCGCTTGCCTTCCTGCGCGAATAATTCCTGCTCCGTGATCAAGGCCAGCTTCAGCGTTTCGCTCTCATAGCCCTTATTGAAAGCGGCGCGCACGATATGCACGGCGGGAAAACCGGCGTCGCGGATGATTTCCCGCACGCGTTGCAAGCGCATTTGCGAGCCGGCGCTGATAAATATGCGATAGTTCTTGGTGCGGAAGTTGCGGCAATCGTTCTCGAACAACTGCGGATTATGCGCGTAGATAGGTAAATCGCGCGTGGCCAGATATTGTTGCGACATTATGGCGAGGCCGCTTTTACCCGTATCCAGCTGGCCCAATAGCAAGGGCCGACGTGCGGTGAATTGCGCCAGCAAGCCCTCATAATCAATAAAATTATCATAGAAGGAGGGCAGCAATTTGCCCGTTTCCAGCATATCGCAATAGCTTACCTCACGTTCATAAGCGCAGTCCAGCGCCTTTTGTTTCAGCGCGCCGGGCTCGGAGAGCAGCAAAAAGCAGTTGTCAGCGGGCAGATAATCAAGCAGGCTGCCCGCGTCCGCATAAAACAGGGTCAGCAGCGATTCCATGCCCATATGCCAGATGCCGTTTTGCAGATATTCCCGCAAGAGGCCAAAGCTATCTTGTGCATGCTTTTTCGCCGCGCCGCTCAATGTTTGTGTCAGCCTTTGTATTTCTTCGCCCAGACGCGCGGCGGCGCGCTGGCGCGCCGCCTGATCAAGCGGCAGTTCCCGCGCCGGGGTGATCAGCAATTCCGCAACGGCTTCGGCGGAGAGCTGGCTGGCCGGGTCGAAGTTGCGTATACTCTCCAGCTCATCATCAAAGAATTCCAGGCGGCAGGGCATCAGCCCGGTTATCGGAAAAATATCCACGATGCTGCCGCGCAGGCTAAAGGCGCCGGGGATCTCCGTCAATTTCGATTTTTCATAACCCACCGCTTCCAAATGGGCGGCCAGCTCAGCCGGCTGCATGATCGAGCCGGGCTGTAAACTCAGATGATGGCGCGCGAATACCCTCGGCAAGGGCAATCGCCGCAATACGGCGTTGACGCTGGCCACCACCAATGGCGCTTGATCGCGGCTCAAGGATGAAAGCACCTGTATGCGTTCGGCGGTCAGCTCGATATTACGCGCGTATACCTCCAAAGGCAATAATTCCATAATAGGAAAATACAGCGCGTTTTCGCCCACAAAAGGCCGCACATTTTCATAAATGGCGCGCGCTTCCTCCTCGGCGGCGGTCAGCAGCAAGGTGGGGCGGCGCTCATCATGGTAGAGCGTAGCGGCCATGGCGGCCTTAGCCGCCGCCGTAAGCCCTGTTACCGCATAAGTACGCTCAGCGCGCACCGCGCGGCGCAATTCGCCATAAGCCGCCGAATCGCGCCATATTTGCAATATTTCTTGCATAAACTCTCCTTGCGGGCTGCTGCGCAGCCCAAGTTTTGAGTTGTGAGTTATGAGTGTTGAGTTAAAATATTGATTTTGTTGAGGATTGGGTGTTTAAAAGATATAGTTTTATATTGCACCACAAAGCGGCACGATTTTTAATCGTGCTGCTGTGTGCTGGTTTTAAATATGAGAATACTGCGTATTATGTAGGGACTGCTTGCCTCACATACCCCCGCCGGTACGGCAAGCCGTACCGGCTGCCCCCTATAAGGGGGCGCCCTGCGGGGCTAGATTGATATCCTAATCATTGCTGTATCATAAAACAGTAAGCATAGCGCACTACTAAGCCCCGCACCTAGCTGGCCTTTGTCTGCGACAAAACCGCAGCTAAGCACCTGGCTAGCACTCAAAATCATAGATTTTGGCACTAGCCCCGCACCTAGCTGGCCTTTGCCTGCGACAAAACCGCAGCTAAGCACCTGGCTAGTACTCAAAATCATAGATTTTGGCACTAGCCCCGCAGGGGCCCCCCTGAAATCAGCAATGTTAGCAACTTAAGCGGCGCCGCTACGCGGAACCACCCCGGCGCTACGCGCCACCCCTCCACAGGAGGGGAATGGAGCGCAACAAAAATCCCAGCGTAACCACCATTCCCCTCCTATGGAGCTTAACTTGACCCACAAAATTTACGCGGAGCAATCACATCCCGGGCGGCATCCCATCCCGCCAACTCGGAGCTAACTTGCTGCCCTCTGCGCCCCGTCCTACCAAAGAACGCCACCCTATTTGTCTATTCTTGTTGTGGTTGGGAAGCTGTATCTTTACCTGAAAGCCTTTCTCAAGTATATCTATATATTTTCTAAAAAATTCTAGAATAAAGTGAAAAAAAGCTGGACTCTGTTTTCGTTATGTGATATTATCATAATATGAAACAGTTCAGACCAATTATGGACAAGTTACATATCGAACAGATAACCGGCTTGATTGAGCAGAATCCCGATTGGCACAGGACGAGGCTATCAAAGGAGCTTTGTAAAATCTGGGGATGGCAAAGCGGGAACGGGCAGATCAAAGACATTTCCTGCAGGGATTTGCTCAGGGATTTGGATAAAGCCGGTATCATTTCCCTGCCACCGGCCCGGCATATGACGCGAAGGCCTGGTATAGGCGCGGACAAAATTGAGCACATAGTGCATAATACCGGCGCCATTGTTGCGTGCCTGGATGAAGTCAGACCTCTGCAAATTGAGATAGCCAGGTCAAAGGATGACATCAAGGTATTCAAATCGTACATAGACCAGTACCATTACCTCGGATTTGACCGCAGCATAGGCGAAAATATCAAGTATTTTGTGAAAAGCCGCGATGGCATACCGCTTGCATGCCTTATGTTTGGTTCCTCGGCGTGGAAATGTCGGGCGAGGGACGAATATATAGGGTGGACTAGTGAACAACGGCGTACAGCGCTCTATCTTGTGACCAACAATAGCCGGTATCTCATTTTTCCGTGGGTGCGAATCCCTCATTTAGCCAGCCATATACTTGGTAAGGTTGCACAGAGGATCTCCGGTGACTTTCAGGTCAAATATGGGCATCCCATATTATTATTGGAAACATTCGTCGAGCAAGGCCGGTTTCGCGGAACCTGCTACAAAGCGGCTAATTGGCTGTATGTAGGATACACGACCGGGCGCGGGCGTGACAGCCGATCTCATCAAGCGACTCTGCCGCTGAAGGATGTATGGCTCTATCCATTACAATCTCAAAAGAGCATTGGAGCCCTTCGGGGAAAGTGTACGCTATGAACGGCGATATAAATGCGTGGGTGGCAAAAGAGTTTGAAACGCTCAATTTGAACTCAGCGCGCTTGGAAAGGCGGTTTCAAATTACCATGAGCGATTTGTCGGATCAACCCGCCCTATCAATATTGCTGGCAACTGGAAGCCGTGCCAACGCAAAAGCAGTGTACCGGCTGATTAAGAACGAAAAGTTTGACGATGAGAGCATTTTAGCCGCGCATTTGGATGCGGTAGCCTCGCGATGTGGCGAAAACCTGGTTTTACTTGCTGTACAGGATACTATGGCTGTGAGCTATGCAACGCACACTAAGACAGAAGGGCTAGGCTATAATTGCGAACAAATCATGGGCATAAATGTACATAGCTGCATACTACTCACGCCAGACGGCATACCGCTGGGGCTGCTTAATCAAAGCACTATCACAAGAGCTGAAAACAACTCCAGGGAGTTGACTCACAATGAAAAGCGCAGGCGACCAATAGAAGAAAAGGAAAGCAACCGATGGCTGGCAACCATGCAAACAGCTGCGACTAACGCTCCGAAGCAGGTAACATTGATCCATATCGCTGACCGCGAGGGAGATATCTACGAACTTTTTGCGCTGGCGCAGCAAATAGATGAGAAATTCGTGATCAGAGCGGTACACGACAGATTGGACACTGATAAAAATCATATAGTGCAAACTCTGCGTAATTCAGTGCCGGTGGGGAAGACCACTATAACAGTGCCAGCTAACCATAAGACTGGCACAGCGGAACGTGAGGCTCTTCTGACGCTTCAATACCAGGATTTTGATATTAATAAACCTCAGACAAGGAAAGATGATCCTAACATATTACCATCGTTGGGGTTGACGCTGATCAGATTGTCTGAAGAATCTCCACCCGAAGGAGTAAAGCCCATTGAGTGGCTACTGATGACAAATTTAAAGATCAACAACGCCATTGATGCTTTGCAGGTCGCGGGGTATTACAAACAGCGATGGAAAATCGAACGCTTTCATTTTGTCCTTAAAAGCGGATGTGAAATTGAAAAAATTCAGCAGAGAAGCGTTGACGGTATTAAACATATGATACTGATGTATTCCATCATCGCGATTCATATCATGCAGCTCACTTTTCTTTCCCGTAACGCACCCGAAACACCATGCGATTTGATTTTCAGTGAAATAGAGTGGAAAACACTATATCGCGCGGCAAATCAAACAAAAATGGATCCGGAAAGGCCTCCGCCAATGGTAGAAGCTGTTCGGCTTGTTGCTAAACTTGGCGGCTTTGTCGGAGC
>Ga0123356_10001255_pt1 | contig 28066 bp, 11 predicted proteins | sample TergutEmb28metaG_2_FD_92546 | JGI IMG/M metagenome (GOLD analysis project Ga0123356, IMG submission 92546) | Embiratermes neotenicus P3 segment gut microbial communities from Petit-Saut dam, French Guiana - Emb289 P3 | ecosystem: Host-associated > Arthropoda: Insects > Digestive system > Gut ...
CAATATATCAAGAAATTCGAGGGGGATTTGCCTGTGAACAGAGTATTACTGTGTGCCGAAACAATGTCCGAAGAAACACGCACTGCACTTGTACCGGCACATATCAAAGCGCTTTGCGAAATGGGATACGAATTATACGTTCAAAGAGACGCAGGATTGACTATTGGCTTTACCGATGATGACTATGCCGAAGCCGGAGCAAAAATCGTTGAAAACATCCAGGAAGGCTACGATAATTGCGATATTGTCGTACGGATAAACAAACCGGATGACAATATAAACGGCATGAGAGAAGGAACCTTGCACATAAGCTCCTTTGATGTATTTAACGAAAGAGAAGCTATCCAAAGCTTCGCCGATGCAGGCATCAGAATGATTAGCCTCGAAATGATGCCCCGTTCGACAATTGCTCAGAAAATGGACATCCAAAGCTCACAGGCATCACTTGCCGGATACTACTCCGTAATTCTTGCAGCATCAAGACTCCCAAAAATCTTTCCGATGATGATGACCCCCGCAGGAACAATCTCTCCCGCAAGAGTTTTTATCATAGGCGTCGGCGTCGCCGGCTTACAGGCAATAGCAACCGCAAAAAGACTCGGCGCAAGAGTAGAAGCCTTCGACACACGCCCCGTAGTCGAGGAAGAGGTTAAATCCCTTGGAGCAAAATTCGTAAAAATCGACCTCGGCGAAATGGGACAAACCGAGCAGGGCTATGCAAAGGAACTTACACCCGAGCAGGTCGAGCTCCAAAGACAAGGTCAGGCAAAAGTCTGTGCCCAGTCTGACATAGTAATTACGACAGCAAAGGTTTTCGGCAGAAAAGCCCCGCTTCTGCTTACAAAGGACATGATAGATACAATGAAACCCGGTTCAATCATTGTGGATATGGCTGTTAAAACAGGCGGAAACGTAGAAGGCTCAAGCCCCGATGAAGATGTTATCTTAGATAACGGCGTAATGATAATCAGCGGCGACAGCTTAGAGCGTGCCGTCCCGAAGGATGCTTCAAACATGTTCTCCGGTAATATCTTTGCGCTCCTTGAGCATTTCTGGGATGCGGAAAACAAAACCTTTAAGCTTGACTACAACGATGAAATTATCAAAGGCTGCCTAATTACGGCAGACAAAAAGATAGTTCATGAACGTTTCAAAGGAGAGTAAACTATGATATTTTTACTTTTACTGTTTATCCTTATAATAGCAACCTTCCTCGGAAGGGAACTGATCACAAAAGTCCCGTCGCAACTGCACACACCGCTGATGTCGGCTACAAACGCCATATCAGGTGTCACCGTACTCGGCGCGCTCGTTGTATGCGCCGCCAACACAGACGATACACTTATACTTATACTCTCTTTCATAGCAATCGTCCTTGCCACAATAAACACGGTAGGCGGTTATGCGGTCACGGACAGAATGCTTGGAATGTTTAAGAAAAAGGAGGGTAAAAAGTAATGATTAACGAATTATACCTCTCCGATCTTAATAACCTCGCTTATATCCTCGCTTGCGTCTGTACAATAATCGGCATTAAAATGCTCGGAAAACCAAACACCGCCCGCCGCGGAATGCTTATATCGGCAGCTGGTACATGTGTAGCGGTAATAGCCGTATTTTTCGACGGCCAGGTTATGGACTCATGGAATATCGAAAACGTACTGAGAAACGGCTATTTCTGGTGCTTTATCGCAATTCTCATAGGCTCGGTAATCGGAATAATCTGGGCAAAGAAAGTCAAAATGACAGGAATGCCCGAGCTTGTAGCGTTGTTTAACGGCTTTGGCGGACTCGCCTCGGCACTAGTTGCGTTTTCATCATTTTATGCACTTCATAAAGTTGAAACAGGTTATATCTATGAAGCAGTCAATGATATATCAACATCAATCGCGATTTTTATAGGACTGATAACCTTTACGGGTTCAATGCTTGCATGGGGCAAACTCTCGGAGAAAATCACAGGCAGGGCAATAGTTTTTCCAGGACAAAAACTGATAAATCTCATACTTCTTGTTGCAGCAGTGGGAGCAATGATTGTATTCGTATTCCCGGGCTTTGACGATCTTAACCTTATAGCAGTCCTTACACTGGTAGGAATCGCCATGGTCTTCGGCATTACGTTTGTCCTTCCGATAGGCGGCGGCGACATGCCGGTAGTAATCTCATTACTCAACAGCCTGACAGGAATAGCAGTTGCAATGGCAGGTTTTATAATCACAAACACTATGCTCATTGTAACAGGTGCACTCGTAGGCGCATCCGGTTTAATACTCACATTAATAATGTGTAAAGCAATGAACCGTTCGATAGGAAACTTGCTCTTCAGCGGTTTTGGCGCAACCGATGCAGTATCGGGCACAGGCACCGGAGCAGAGCCGAAATCAATATCTGTCGAAGATGCCTATATGATTCTTGAAGCAGCTGAATCCGTCGTTTTCATCCCCGGCTACGGTATGGCAGTGGCACAAGCACAGCATGTTGTAAGAGAGCTTGCAGGAAAACTCGAAGAGAACGGAGCGGAAGTAAACTACTGTGTCCACCCGGTGGCAGGACGTATGCCCGGACACATGAACGTACTTCTCGCAGAAGCCGACATCCCGTATGAACAGCTAAAAACAATGGAAGAAATGAACCCTGTAATGCCAATGCAGGATGTTGCAATAGTTATAGGAGCGAACGACGTTGTAAACCCCGCAGCAGAAACGGACGAAGCATCCCCAATTTACGGAATGCCTATTATTAAAGCCCACGAAGCAAAAACCGTCTTTGTTCTGAAAAGAGGAAAAGGCAGAGGCTTCTCCGGAATAGAAAACGAACTGTTCATAAAACAAAACACTTTAATGATTTACGGAGACGCAAAAGCAACAATCTCATCAATGGCTAATGAATTTACTGCAGAATAAGACAAGGTAATCCATATGCTCGACAAAACAGTACCGTATGCAAAAATAAAAATGGTCAGAAAAGCCGGGACTCCAATCCCGGATTTTCCCTTGCCCGAAGGTTATAAATATACATTTTTTCAAGACGGCGATGAGGAGGCATGGGCAAGAATAGAAACATCGGTAGACGAATTTGACAGCGAGTTCGGAGCATTACTGTTTTTCAAAGAAGAATTCATCCCATATAAAGATGAACTGTACCGCCGTTGCTTATTCATAGAAACAGACGACGGCAAAAAAGTAGCAACCTCAACAGCATGGTGGTCTTTCGTAGACGGCGAGCGCCGCGCCTGGCTCCACTGGGTCAGTGTGGACCCGCACTACCAAGGTTTAGGCCTCGGAAAAGCAATGGTCTCAAAAGTAACAAAACTCCTTGAAGAGCTTGAAGGCGACGTAGACTTCTTCCTAAGCACCCAAACCTGGAGTTACAAAGCAATAGACATCTACAAAAAATGCGGCTATATCCCGACAGACGAAAAGGCCCTCTACCCCGGCAAAATCAAAAAAGACTACAAAAAAGCAATAAAAATATTAAAAAAACTTAATATAAAGTTTCCACCGTCTCCCTGACTCCACTGTCACAAAAAAGAACGGCTCGTGTGAGCCGTTCTTTGTGGTTAGTTATGTGTTAATTAACCAAGTCTGCACCAGCAAGCACAGTCTACCTGTTGTTTGGGATTGGAGTGGTTTGCAAAGCAGTTTGAGTGATTATTGCCATTTCCGCTTTGACATGGGGGACATACACCATTACCGCCAAAGAAATCCCAATCATCTTCCTCTTCTTCTTCTTCACAGTCACAAGGAAGTACTGTAACTCTCTCTGCAACTACTTTTCCTGACAGATTTTGTCCTGCCTTTGCTTCAAAACTGATAACTACGGGGTTTGCACCTTCAATGATGTTATAGCCTGGCGGAATGTCAAAATTAAAGATTGCAGAATTGTTTGTTGCAAAAACACCTGATTTTGAATCTGCTGTTGCTGAATCCTGGGAAATGAGCTTGCCTTCACAATCAAGTACTGTGTCAACTAATACCAGCGAAGCATTTGCATTTGCACGGTATACAGGGTTGTCACTGTGGTTTACTTGAATGTTTTTGCCGTTGATTACACCGTTTTTGTTACTGAATGTAACCCAGTCGATTCTTTGGCAAGAGGGACATACATTGTTAATGTTGATATCAAGGTTCCATGTGGTTGATGCGCCTTCTCTTGTAAGACCGATTGTTGCTTTTTCAAAGCCGGTTGTTACTTTGCCGTTACCTTTGCCTGCGTTACAATGGAATCCGAATCCGTCTTTCCAGACAAGACCGGTTTGTGTAGATGATGCTACTGCTACTGCTGCGATGGAAACAAGAAGCATAAGCACCAGTGCGATTGATAGAATTTTTTTCATGCCTAAATAATACCTCCAAAATAAAATATGATTGCCTCTTTTTTAGGGGTTGTGGTTCCCCTGCCTCATTGCTTACGCGCAATGTGGTTAAGCGGCCTCTTTTATTCTGGAGTTGGGGTTCTCCGCCACCTTATACTGTAAGGTGTTTTTCAGCCACATTTATCGGGTTGTGATTCCCATATGATGTGTTTTTACAACGTAAACAACATAATATATGGAAAAATAAAATGCAAGCATTCTGGCACAAATCGTGATTTTTTGGCATAAACGGGAAAAAAAGTGAAAAACCTCACTTTGAGGTTTTTCACTTTTTACCCAAATTTATCAATACCAATACTTCTGTTAAGGCTTTTTATCCGTTCCGAATCCTACCCCTGCACCAACGGCTCCAACGGATTTCACTCTCCGCTCCTTTGCACCCATCCGCCATATCACCATTGCCACAGCAGCACCTGCAATCACCGACGTTATAAGCCCAAGTACCAACGTACTGATAACGGACTCAACACCCGTCCTCGGTAGACCTCCGGCACTGTCGCCCGCGCCGCTGCCACCGGTAGTACCGCTCAATACTTCAGGGATAAACCGTAAATCAACTTGAAGCGGAACCGGCAGATGATGCAGTATTTCCACTATTATACTTCCTTCGGTAGCTCTGCCGTTTTTCTCAACAACATCGGGAGCTCCGGCAATCCATGTACTTAAGTGGATTGTAAAGTAACCGTCTTCATCAAGGTCTGCAATCTCATACGGACCATCCAAATCGTTTAAGTTACGCAGAACGATATGATCCCAGTCGACCATATATCCGGGGTCGGGCAATCCGTAAACCTTTGTTGTACCGACATATGGTTTGCCGTTATTGTATGAGGGTAAACCGTCAGCTTGATTATTTAAGTTGCCTCCGCTTTGAGCACACTCTACCCTGACCTGACCGCCGACATAACCCTCTGTCACGTTTCTTACGGCAATGGTTGGTAAGAACACAACAAACACTTCGACTTTCTGAGGCATATTTTCGACGTTCACACACAGTTCCAGCCTAACCGCTCCGTTTCTCATATCAAGCTTCGCATTCGGGAACCTCGTCCGGAAAACAGGATTGTCGATTTCACACTCGGCTATTGACTTAAGGTTGCCGTCGGGATCCATATAGTTGCTGATTGTTACCTCATCAACTATGTCAGGTGTTTCAAAGTTTTGCCATTTTATGGTGATTTCATTTCCATATACCCAATATCTTTCAACCTCGGGTTTCCATAAAACTGCAAGTGCGTTTTCCACTTCCTCATCACTTTCACGCTCATCTCCATCTTCAGGGTTTTGCGATGAAGGTGTTTCAACCGTTACCCAGCCTCCCGCGTTAGTGAGTCCTTGATCCTTATTACTTTCCCCTTCATTAGGTGTTTCGTTGATAATTGATATTTCTCTGTTTGCATAGTTGCGCATTAATACCGAAGTCGGAGCAACAGCGTTTGGTATAAGGCGTCCGCGCATCAATGTAAGCGATGCTTCGCTAATAGTAAAGCTCGGATGTTCTACTTCTACAATATTAAAGTATACCCCTTTGGGAATATCTTCCAGAATGAAGCTCTGACCATGATATAAAGTAATTTCACCGTTATCTGTAATTTCAATCTGATCTGAAAGCACACCGGTTTTGTCCGGTAAAGCTTCATACTGTGCTAATGTCCCGTTATATGTCCTGTAAAAATGATTAATATACAATGTGCCCGGATTTGTTTCCGTGATCGGACGGCCCGAGAAATATACCTTAAACTTAAACGGTCCGTTCGGTCCGTAGTCTCTGGTTTTTGTTGCCCAAAGTGAGGTCACGGCATCAGTAACCGAATTTGTAAAGTTTGCATTGACTATATGGTCTTTATTGTCACCATCCGGTACTCTTACTCCAAAGGTGCTGTTTGTCTGTCTTGGTATTTCATCAGGATCCGGGTCGGATGACGGGTGTGTTAGTTCAGATAACTCATATATATCGCTGTCCGGTAAAATTTCCTGAACATTATAGATGCGCAGATTTGTCGATCCCGGTTCATACTTCAGAAGACCAAACCCTGTAATTGTATATTTCCATTCCCACTCATCATTTCCGTCAGACCATACAATCGGATCTAAATCATCCGGGTCTATGTCTTTCCATTCACTTTCACCTACATCCCAGTACCATACAACAAGCTCTAAATCATATTTATCCGGTCTGGTTCCCAAATTAATATTATCATGCCAGCGTTTTGTGCCGGATATAGATATTTCTTCGACGACAAGAGTGTTTGTGACCTCTGTTGTGTAATAGCCCGTGGTTGCATCACGTTTTGTTTCCGATTCATACTCATAGTGAGAACCGGCTACATCTCCGATTGTACCTGTGGTAAGGTCGGTTAAAGCATCCGCGTATCTTTCAACAGGTACGATCCTGTTTGGATCAGGTGTATGGTAAGTGACAGATGTTTCAATAACTCTGTATTCCCACAATGCTCCGCTTGTTGTCACTCTCGGTAAACCTGTAAACGTATATGAATCCTCATTTCTTGTAGCGCCATGCACTGTTGATGTATCGATATTATCTATGGTGTGTGTTACAACATCTGCTCCGGGTCCGCTGACAACGTTTACAAAATCAGCTGTTCCCGTTCTTCTTTGCAGGATAAATGTAACCTCGGCAGGTCTTTGCCCATAGATATTGTCATGGTCATCCCACGTTTTTTCGACAGTGATATCAATTGCATCCAGTTTGTTGGTAACAACAGCATTTTGTGTTTCCTTGCTTGCTGCTCCAATATTACCTCTGACACTTGGAACTGACGCTCCTCCTGCTGTTGTGTATGTATACTGTGCGCTATATCCGCGAACCCTTGTATTTCCGTCGATATCAAGTTCTTCAACAGAATAATAAATCGGATTACCGTTTTCCATAATCGGCTGATTGCTCCATGTATGCGGTGTTGTAGAACTAACAGTAACTGTCACGGGAGTGCCAACTGCAACTTTACCAGTTATACCGTCAGCGTTCGTGGATTTATATAATTGGTAACGAACTTGAGCCGGACGTGTTTGATAATCGTTATCTTCATCCACCCATGTCTTAGTAACAGAAACGTCCATCACCTTCGGTGTGTATGAATTTATGACTTCTACACTGTCATTGGTATCGCCGACGAGTGCAGCCATTAAAGAACCGCTAAGTGCTATACCGCCATACGATGTGGCTGACCCGGAATATGCAACCCCTCCCGATGTGCTGCCGCCTGCCTGATACTGCAACGTATATCCGTCTATTCCCAAAGGTACTTCAAGAATATGGTATGTACTTCTTGTTGGTGTTGCTGAAGCTTCCGGTCTAAATACCGGCAGGTTGTTAAATGAACCTGTCCAACCCGGGCCGTTAATTGTTATCGGGCCGATGAAGTCCTCAAAGGTTGTACCCATATCTTTAATAAGAATGATTTGCACGGAGCCCGGTCGAAGCCCGTCTTGGTTTGTGCCGTCAAGCCATGTCTTGCTGACAGAAATATCACGTGTCTCAAGAACATTTGTAACCTGAATGTTCAATGTAGACCCTATCGCCGCTCCTTGAGTGTTAACAGTTCCGACTGAGCCCACCGAGTATCCGAACGGACGTGCTGTTCCGGTAACTGCTACTCCATTTATAGCCACTTCCTTGACTGTATACTCATATTTGGTGCCTTCATAGTTTTCTATCGGCAGACCTGCAAATGTTGCTTTCCATGATGTTAAATGACTAAGTGTTTGAGTAGCCGCAATATCTGCCCAGGCTCCACTTGAACCCAACAGCCGATATTGCAATTGTATCGTTACGGTTTGTGTCTTGCTTGCATCAGATATCGCCAACACACTGCTTTTATCATTCCATGTTTTTTGGACTTCAATATTGATGTTTTCACGTGTATTTGTAACGATTGCTTTATACCCGGCAGTTAATGATGAAGCTGAGTCGTTACCCGGAACGCCTCTGACAGAGTTAGGCGTAGCACTGCCATTTGATGTATACGAATAGCTTGCTGTATGCCCGGGCAATTTAACCGTCCCGTCGGCATTAAGCTCAACAACCCTGTAATACAATTGTTGTGACGTTCCACCCGTTTGCTTGGCTATTGTAATTGTGTCAGTTCCGCCGGCACCGTAGTTATACATTGTGCCGCTTGTATTTCTGCTGACAGGCAGATTGTCAAAATTACCTGTCCATGACGGTGCGTTTAATGTAATTCTTTGACCCGTAACATCTGCAAAACCGGTTGTTTCACTTGTCGACACCTGCAGTTGCAATAGTATTGAAGGAGGGCGAGCGCCAAATGATTCAGCTGCAGGAGTCCACAGCTTTTCTGCTTCTATACTCATCACAGTCGGAACACGTTTATTTTTGATATAAACATCTGTAGTAGCCGAAGGGGTGGCGGGAACAGCAATATTACCGCTAAAAGCACGGCTTGCCGTATCGAGTGTTCCCGGTGTACTTGCATAGCCTGTTTCTGCAGGCTGCACAAGAGATGCTACAATCTGATATTCCGGTTCTATATAATTTCGCAGATGCGGACCTGTACCTGTAGGTGCTTCTATAAGTTCAACTATATGGTATGTACTCTCTGTTGTTCCGTCTGCTCTGTATCTTGGAAGATTCGTAAACACTCCCGACCATCCGTTTTCGGTCTCCTTTAGCTCCATGTCAACAAATCTCGACCCTGCACCAAGCCCCATATCCATAATCAGCCGCACCCACACGGAGGCAGGTCTCAAAAAGTCCTGATTATTAACATCATCCCAAACGATGTTAACCTTAATATCACCGCGGGTTTCAAGAGTGTTGGTAACAGCAACCGTTTGATTGCCCGTGGTTGCATTTATGCTTGTACTGCCGACAGAGCTGCTGTAGCTGAGCGGAAATACGCTGCTTGTTGCGGGTACAGGTGTAACACCGATAGATACTTCTTTTACGGTATATATGTACGGGTTACCCATACTGTCTTCTTTAGGTAAATTTTCAAATTTACCCGTCCATCTGTTTGTAGCCCATGCAGGAGGCGTTGCTGATTGATTCTTTACTCCGGTGAGAGTTATAGGAGCAATTTCTGCTTCTGTCCATTCACCTGCAGCATCTACACCGTCCAGACGATAATATAGTTGAACATTGACATCGTCTCTTTTGGAAAATGCACTTCCTTTATCATCCCAATCCTTATTTACAACGAGTTCAACTGTATCAAGTTCATTTGTTATCGGAATATCAACAGTACCGCCGTTTGCCGGAAGCTTATAAGTTATAACATCATTATCGCCGCTATCTGTATAATCAAAGTTTGTAGTGTATGCTTTTATCACATTACCGTCAATATCTCTTTCAATTATACGGTATTTATAGTATTGAACACTGCCGCCTGTCCCGCCGTCATGGCGTGCGAGCAGTCCTGTCCATTTATGCTCCCAATCACCGGGTCCGCTTCTCGTACCTCCGGCACCAAGTGTTATAGTTGGCTCTTGTCCTGCGGTTAAAACCCCCGCTGCATCCGCATCTGGTCCTTTAACCATGGTAGCCCAGTCACTCTCTCTTGGTGTTTCTGCGACAGTCCATTGTATTGTTAAGCTCACCTGATTATTTTTTGGACGAATTTCATCAAAGTTGCTGTGTTCATCATCCGGATCATCAAGAATCCGGTCTGTCCCAATTGTTGTCGCAATACTCGGATCATCCCAGGTTTTTGAAACTGTTAGATTGAATCTTAATTTTCCATGAGAGTTTTCAAATACAAAATTGGGACTATGGTTTGCCGGTACATCACCAAGAGTAAAGTTACGCGGGTCTGCAAGTTTAAATTGATTTTCTTCAGGTGGAGGTGTCATGGCATTTGCAAGCGTGTACACGCTTCTTGCAAATCCTTCACTTCCTTCTTCAGTGCCGCCGCCCACAAGTTCTTCAATAGTATATGATACTAATGTTTCACCATCAGCCTGATACTTTGGCACATAAAATGTATTTTCCAGTTTTCTCGGAACACTAATTACACCTTCGTCAACTATGACCGTTGCATACTCCACAGTATTATCCTGAGCACTTAATGTTACTGTCATAGATTTAAGGGTATCATCACGCGTAATCCTGAACGTAACAGTTTGCGGTCTCAAGCCGTCGTTGTTATTATTGTCATCCCAAATCTTTGTAATCTTAAGCGGAATCGTCTGAAGTGTGTTTTTAACTCTGATGTTAGTAAAATACGTCACATCAAACCCGCCGATATTAGTTCCCGCAGCAGTGTTATCAAAGTCAGCAACAGTAGCCGCAATATCTTTGCCGCTCACTTGTGTTTCCACAAGCCTGTACTGTCTGTAAATAATCCCCGTTTCAGCAGGAAGCGATAACGGAGTAGCTCCATGCATAGGTAACCGTCCGGTATAGTTGATTACCATCAGACCATTTTCATCAATTGTTAAACCGTCCAGAGCCACTCTGTTAAGCGTCATAAGCGGTGCAATTGAAACGGGAACGTCTACCCATACAGCACTTGACCAATCACCTGCGACAACGGTTTCTCTGACCTGCACCTTAAATGTCAAGCCGTTGGCAAGCATCAAATCACGTTCATGTGTATTTATAGGTTCCGGGTCGCCTCCTGTATTATACAGCCATTCTTTTGTTACATTGACAGAAACTGTACGTATTCTGTTTGTGAAACTTGCTTCTAAACAGCCATCGTAAAGACTGGATGTTGTTGCTCTTATAAGCAGATTGCTCGGAGGTACAGCCGGAGATGTGTTGACAGCAACTCCATGTTTAACCTCAATTGCATAATGATTATTTTTAAATGTGGGAGCCGGAACCGTATTTTCCTGACTGACTTCTTCCACATAGTAATAATACTCATCTCCGGTAAGCGCAAAACGATATAGTGTCTTAGCTCCCGAAACACCACCGTCAGGACCTACATATAACCTTTCAGGATCAGGAGGTGCCGTCCATTGTTCGGCTAACGGTTTTGCGAATACTTCATATGTCCAATGATCATTTAAATCTGCGGTTTGCGTTGTCCGTCTTGTCCACTCAATATTTACTGCGTTTGTAATATCAGTCCTTGCACCGTTTGGACCGATTGAGCGGTATACCTTAAGCTGAACATCGGGAGGTCTTGTATTATATCCGGAAATCTCACCGCGCCAATCTTTTGTGCCGTGCAGTCTGATTAAACCATCGCCATGCTTTGCACCGTCATATGTGTTTTTTGTGTTAAATGTCCATGTATCAACATCAACTTTAAGGTCGTCATCATAGGCTGTAACAACAGTCGAACCTGCAGGCGGTACCGGAGCCAGGACATCAAAATCATAGCCCGGCAGGTCTTTTTCTTTAACTACATATAAATATTTTTGCCCGTTATAACCATATCTGAGAAGCCTGTTCTCATTTGGCGGCAGCCTGCTTTGCCCGTTCAGTTTGAAATCATCGCCTTCAAATGTGTGAATTTCCGCTGCTCCATGACCATCTGAAAGTTTAATCGTCTTCTCAGCTACAAGCCGCTCCGAATCCGGTATCGGGGTTGTCCCGTTAGTCGTCATATACCTGTAAAGCTGGAATGTTGTTTGAGGGTCTTCCTGACCTGCAGGTAATGTCGTGGCAGTGTAGGGTGAGAAATCCCACTCCTTGGTAAACCTAACTTCAACACCCGGTCCGCTAACGTTAAATACATTCCTGACATCCATTGTAAAGTCATTATACTCAGGCGGGTTGTACCCGATAGTTGTTGAACCGAGTTCCTTAGCACGGTATTGAATCATAATGCCATATCTGTCAAACATGGGGAGTTTCGCTTCAGCACCGCCGATTCTGTAATTAAAATGTATTTCAGTTTCTCTATTTTCTAATTTTGCGTCTAAGATACTAAGCGGTGTTGTGCCATCCATTCCTGATACCGGAACAATAAAACCATCATCTAAACCTTCACCGGAATGCTTATCATTCTGACGCATCAGTTGAAGATCAATCTCCGGATAACTTTCCGCTGAAAAACCTAAAGGAACATTTGTCCAGATTTTTCTGCCGTGCATCTCGCGCTCGCCTATGCGCCTGTTTATAATGGTGCCGCCATTGGTTACCCCGTTTGGTTCCGGAGTGAGAAGCGGAAGTCCTGTAATTGGATTTAATGGTAAATCCCGTATATTCATGCCAGCAAGACCGGTAGTACCCGAAAGCCAATCAGTACCTGTTACATCAGGTCGCTGCATCGGACTAGTAGTATACCCGGTATTATAATAAAACGTTTCATATGCGTCGCCGCGATTTGGCATTACTTCATCAACATAGTAGAATATTTCCGTACCGTTGGAAGTGTAACGTTCCAAATTATCAAAAACACATGTCCAGTAGTAAGTGTTTTCATAAGTACTTGAAGCTGACCTTGTTGTCCAGTAATGATCGTAATAACCGTCTCCCGGCTCAGTTGGACTCTTTCTGCCGTAAAGCTCAGGTGTTCCGTCTTCGCCGACTTTCTGCCATAACCGCAGATAAATATCCGGGCGGTTACGTGCTTCAAGCTCTGCACTTGTCATCGGTCTTCCGTCCCAGGTAAAGATTACGGGAGTCGTCCGTGTAACGTCATGCCAAATCTTATGCACAGTAAAGTCTGTATATGTATAGCTGCGTTGATTTGTAACTTTATACATATATAAATCGGGACGCGGCGAATTAGCAGGTTCCAATTCATGACCATCCTCTGATGTATGGTCACCCCAAACACGCTCCACACTCATGCTGATAGAATACTGGTGGTTTGCAAGTGTATAACCGTCTCCGGTGATATCAATTCTTGTACCACCGAGCGGAGTTATAGCTGTTTCACGGACTACATAATGAATCAAAACCCCGTCTTCATCGTATTTTTCAAAATAACCCGGTCCGGCAGGAGAACCTATTCTTCCGCTTCCGGTAACGTTATCCCAATGTAAATCACCGAGTGATCTGCCGCTCCATATGGTGTTAACAACAACTGATGGTAAAATCGGATCCCATGTATAGTTCTTATAACGGTCTATTGTAAACTCAACATTCAACTCATGATCTTCATTGTACTTATTATCTACAAAACTTTTATCAATGGTGATTCTAACCTTACCTGTACGCACATTTTTAAATGTATAGCTCGTACGGTAGTTTGTGTCGGGAGTATAATATCCCTGATCACCGGGGTTTAACTCAAAATCGGTATTCAAGGATAAACCTGTTGTTTCCCTATAGTTCCCAAAAACGTTATAATAGTGAGCATTTGTTTTAACCTCACCCATTCTGGTGGGGAGAAATACAGTGGCAGGTGTAGCAGGAGGTGGCGGTGGATTGACGCCAAACGCAGTTAAAGCCGGGAAGTTTGATGTAAGCCCGTCAACCAAGTTCGGATAACTGACAGCAACACCGTCTACTCTTGCTTCTTTCACAATGTAATTGTTATAGTTTGTGTCATAAATGGCAGGTGTGTCCTCTGTAGCAGGTATCAGCACTCCATTGAGACGTATATGATCTGTCCAGTCATTACCCTGGTCTAAAACAACAGACCCGACACGTGTCGGTTGCCAGGCGGTACTTCCGGGAGTGCCGCCGTTCCAGTACAACTCCATTAAAACAGGACCGCGGCAAGCCAGGTCACCGTCATCTGCCCAGACCTTCGATACTCTTACATATCTTCCCGTGCCGTAGCTGGGTGTATTAATAAGTGTGGATTCTAAAGTGCCGATCCATTCGCCTTCTTTATCTCCGTCATCTTCGGTTCCTTCTCTTTGACCGACGGTTTGGCTGAATGTACTATGATAACCGGAATGTGTTGTGGACTCTCTTACTCTATACTCAATTTCGCGCCCACGGTCGTCATATCTCGGCAGGCCGGTTATAACAAGCCATTCACCTTCTTGTGTAAAAGTTGCTGTCTGTTCTGCTCCTGAAGCGGAGGCAGCAGGTCTTCCCCATGTCTTGGATACGGGTATTCTAAACTCTTTAGCAGCAGGTGCAACATCTGCTAACCAATTTTTATTTTTATCTTCCCAATGAATCTTAACTCCGGAGTTGCTCGCAAGAATAGGTCCTCCACCCGTTCCGAGACGATCAACAGTAAATGTAACGTCACTCCATGGCCTGTCCGGAGAACCATCTCTTTGCCACAAGCCATTCCAGATTTTTCTAACGCGGATTTCTACCTCACCGTCTAATGTATTGGTAAGATGTACGCTGCCATGGTCATATGCTGCCGTACTGCCTGCAGGCTCAGCTGCCGGTCGCTTATTTAGCAGATATCTGTATCCGTCAATCAATACAGAATCATCTTTACTGATGTCTATATCGAAACTCTCATCAGGCGGGTCCATATATATGCTGCTCTCGGAAATGCGAAATACATATTCAACACCGAGCTCATTATATCTGTCAAGACCCGAGAACGGATGCGTCAGCGTCATGATTTCTGCGCGAAAACCATCTAAAACGTAAGTCTCGATTGTTGTATAAGCAGAGTCATCTTCATTGTACAGCTTACGCTGGACTGTTACGGTAATCGAAGCTTCTTCCATGTCCTGTTTTGCTGCGGCTATCCACTCTTTCGTAACGCTCAAATCAGCCGAGCCTACCCGCTTATTATAAAGCACTCCACCGTCAAATGTTATGCCGGAAATATCATGATCTTGCCACCATGTAGGTAAGTCTTCAGGTGCGACTCCTGCTAAACCGGGGTATTTTGATTCGCTTGTATATCTGTATTTTCCCTCTCCTGACGGATCACTCTTACCTTTCGGATAAAGTTCCTGCACATAATAGATGTACTCAGCTCCTTCGAGGTCAAAACGGTCAAACTTTTCTCCGTCAAAATCAATCGGTGTTTCAGACTCGTCAAGAATCAGATCCATATCACCGTCCGGAACGGGCGATGAGTTTCTGTAGCTTCTGCGAGGATTGGTTTCCTCAGGCATATCCGGATAACGGTGCAACAGGAATTTAACTTCCGGACGCCCGGCAGCCGGCGAATCATCATCGAGCCATATTTTTGTGACTTCAAACGGTACTTCATCTGTAAGTCTATTGATTATTTTACCGTCATTAAATGCTCTGTTAGAAATATTGGAATAGTTACCTTCGTTTTCATATGTGGTTACATATCTTGCATTGCCCGGGAAAGATAATGTATGATCTTTATCTATCGATAATGTGTTATTAATTTCTTCAATATAGTATGTATACGGGTCGCCAAGTGCATCAAACGCCGGCATACCGCTGATTGTTATTGTCCATTTATTTGTGTTTGTAATTGGGGTGACTGTGACGCCAACACCTGAGGACTCCGGAACAGGTAACCCGGAACGTTGATTGAGCGTGCCGATTCTTGGTGTTATTCCCTGCCTGTACAGTTCAAGATTTGTGAGCAAAGCATCCTCTGCGGGTCTCGTATTGTATCTGCTGCTGCCGTCCGGCATGTTGCCGTCTTTCCATTCTTTGGTAACGGAGAAATTTTCTTTTATTGTGTATCTGTAACCGTAATCACCGCGTGGCAGTTCAGTCAGTACAGCTTCAATATAGTTACCGGTCACATAAGTCGGATTATCAGGAGTAGTTACAGTAAACCTGTATTGGAGATTTCTTATATTTCTCTCCACCATATGTGTTCCTTTGTCCGGGTCTTCGGGGTCTACCTGTTCCTCAACTCGTTGGAACAACCTGGAAGGTAAACTGTCATATAGATACAGCCACTCGTTTTCGGTTGCGCTGCCTAATCTTGATACAATTTCCGGTGTTAGGATGGCATTTGCATCTGCTAATGCTGTAGGACCGGTTACAAAGCCCCAGTCTACCAATTGTTGAGCCGTTAAGTTTACAAAGGTCGTACCACCGTCGGTACTGTACTGTAATTGCAACACAACAACCGGCGGTAAAGGCAGTGATCGCACCGGGGTATCATCTCCGGTAGCCGACCTGGGTCTCCTTGGAGATGAATTATCGTTCCAGTTTATAAACGGTTCATACTCTTTTTTGCCATCAGCCAAATCACTGACATTAAACGGTACAATATCAAACGCCGTTGCAAACTCCTCAAACTCCACTTCCTCAGGCTCAATTACAACTTCAATAAGCTCAGCTTCGTATCGTCCCAAATAACTGTCATACTCAGTGTTCAGCACCTTTACAAGCCACGGGTCTGTGTGCAGCTCGGGGTCTTCGTCGCCGTCTTCCATGGCTTCGAGGGCGGCATTGTATGCTTCAAAATCCGGTTCGGGTTGTTCCGGGAGTTTTTCCAAATCAAAGTAAACCGGTAGTTCAAATACTATGCGGTATAAACGTAACAGGGGGTCTGTCGGTGTGTCATTTGCACTCGCTCTTGACGGTCCGATATCTGAAAACATGGATGCTGATGATGAGTTTATCGACATACCGTCATCGTTGCATGATTCTGAATTTGAGTCCGTCTCACCACTCAACGTTGAGTCGGATGACGGACTGTTTTTGGAGTCTGAAATTACGCTTCCAACTGCAGGTTCAATTGAACCTGACGGGAAATTTTTCGTCTCTTTTCCGTCCGGGTTTTCGTCATTTTCACCAAAGATGTTCGAGGAAAACCCGCTTAAATCATGCTCATTATCGTCGCTTGAGCCTGCATCGTGGTCACATGACTCGTCGCATTCATAATCCGGTTCATTATTTCCCGAACCCGCTGTGCCGTCTGTGTTTGCGTTATCTCCGTCATCCGTCTCCGGAGCATCGAAATGTACGAATATTTCGCCTTTTTCGTTGACAATTACCTCTGCGCCCGGTATTTTCTGCCCATAAATATTAAAAGCGTCGGCAGGATACTCATCCGCCTCCGCACGCAGTACGTCAGGTAGAAAAACTTCAACGGGAAATGCATTTTCATCAATCAGAAATTCGAACTTTGCGTTCATCTCTGCGCCGACCGGAATCGTCATTCCGTCATGGATTGTTCGCCCGTTATATTCGATTTCGGGGTACATCCAAAGGCCTTCCTTATCGGGTATGTTTCCGGCAAACATACCGGGAACAAATGAAAACATCTGAGATACAAGAACGGCTATCATGAGTAGAGCGGCCGCTCTGCTGTACCACAGAGTTTTTCTTCCGTTAGTTTTTTTTGTCTGTGACTTTTGCTCTATTTTGAGCAATTCCTTATTAATAAAGGCTTCACCGCGTAGCTTTTGTTCGTTGGTTTCAAATTCACCCGGCTTGTCGGCCCCCCTTGCATTTTTTAGATACTTTTGATAAAAAAAACGCCTTCCAATGCCAAACATACCATGAATCCTTTCCATGTATAATTTATGGCATTATTTTAGCATACAATGTGTACCTTAAGCGTACCAAATATGCCTCTCCGCCAGTCAATTAAATGTTAAATTTTGATGTCTTTATAACGGTGTTTATTTTTAAGACATAATAAACACATAATAGTATCAATATAAAATCAATTTTAATAATATAAAATACTATACCATTTTTGTATATTATAATGTATAATGGTAAAACTATAGAATTCAAGAAAAAGAAAGAGGTGGACAATGACTGACATGGGAGTTAATAACGAACTTCCGGTATATCTGTTCCATCAAGGTACAAACTACCGGGCATATGAATTTCTCGGATGTCATTATAACTTAAAAACAGGAGTTGCCACATTTAGAACCTGGGCCCCAAAAGCAAAAACCGTACACCTTGTCGGCGACTTTAACAGATGGGGTGAAACAGAACTCCTCATGGAGCGCATATCCGACGGCGGAGTCTGGGAAATAACAGTCGACCGCGTCGAAGAATATCAAAGATACAAATACGCAATAACATCAGGCAAGGACAAAACCGTCCTAAAATCAGACCCCTATGCATTTATGTCCGAAACAGAAGACAGAACGGCATCAATGGTTTTTGACATAAACGGATATAAATGGGGAGACAACGTTTGGCAAAAGCAAACCAAAAACCGCGATAACCTTGATTTCCCGATGAACATTTATGAAGTACACCTCGGCTCCTGGATGCGAAACACCGACGGGCAGGCTTTTAGCTATATCGAACTCGCCGAACGTTTAATTCCATACGTCAAAGAAATGAACTACACACACATTGAGCTTATGCCGGTCATGGAGCACCCGTTCGGCGGCTCATGGGGATATCAGATTTGCGGCTTCTACGCTCCGACATCAAGATACGGCAACCCGCATGAATTTATGAAATTCATCGACCTGTGCCACCAATCGGGAATCGGCGTTATTTTAGATTGGGTACCCTCCCATTTCCCAAAAGACGAACACGGCCTTATTGAATACGACGGCGGCCCCCTCTACGAATGCCACGGAGCCGACCGCATAGAAAACTGGGAATGGGGCACCCGCTGCTTTGACTACGGAAGAACCGAAGTCCAATCCTTTTTGGTATCAAACGCAATGTTTTGGCTCGACATCTACCACGCAGACGGTCTGAGAGTAGATGCCGTCAGCTCGATGCTATACCTCGACTACGGAAGAAAAGCCGGAGAATGGACACCAAACACCAACGGCGGCAACGAAAACTTAGACGCAATAGCCTTTATCAGAAAGCTGAACAAAGCAATTTTCGCAGAAATCCCGCAAGCAATGATGATAGCGGAAGAATCCACCGCATGGCCGCTCGTAACAAAACCGATACACGACGGCGGCCTCGGCTTCAACTTTAAATGGAACATGGGTTGGATGAACGACATGCTCGAATACGTCGAAACCGACCCGCTCTACAGAAGAGGAATCCACAACAAAATCACCTTCTCATTTTTCTATGCATTCTCCGAAAACTTTGTCCTGCCTCTATCTCACGACGAAGTAGTCCACGGAAAAAAATCGCTTCTAAACAAAATGCCCGGCGACTACGAAACAAAATTCGCCGGCCTAAGAGTTTTCCTCGGCTACATGATGACACACCCCGGAAAAAAACTCACCTTCATGGGAGCCGAATTCGGTCAATTCAGAGAATGGGACACCGACACCGGCCTCGACTGGCTCCTCCTCGAATACCCCATGCACAGCAACCTGAAAAACTATGTTAAAGAACTCGGCGCATTCTACCTGAAAACCCCCGCCCTGTGGGAGATAGATTTCTCATGGGACGGCTTTAAATGGATAAGCGACAGCGACCGCGACCAAAATACAATAGCCTTCATCAGAACAGACAAACAAGGCAAAAACAACATATCCTTGATTAATTTCTCGCCGATAGCAAGAGAAGACTACAGAATAGGAGTTCCCGAAGCCGGTATATATACCGAAACATTCAACTCCGACCTGCCCGAATACGGAGGCTGGGGACACAAAAACCGAAAAGAAATAATAGCTGAAGACATCCCCATGCACGGTTATCCATACAGCGTAACTCTTACGGCACCGCCGCTGGCAATTGTTTGTATTAAGCTTAAGGAGAATAAGAAGAAATGAGAATATCCGAACGAAAGGAATGCATCGCAATGCTGCTTGCCGGTGGCAGAGGCTCACGCCTTAAAGTACTCACCGAACTGGTGGCAAAACCGGCCGTTACATTCGGCGGAAAATACAGAATCATCGATTTCCCGCTTACAAACTGTGTCCGCTCCGATATAGACACCGTCGGAATTATGACACAATACCAACCATTGCTGCTCCACGAATACATCGGCAAAGGACAACATTGGGATCTCGACTTATTGTACGGAGGCGTATCAATACTCCCCCCTCACAGCAAACCCGGCGGAAACGCATGGTACAGCGGAACAGCCAATGCCGTTTATCAAAACCAGAATTTTATCGAATCCTTCGCACCCGAATATGTACTCGTCCTTGCCGCCGACCATGTGTACAAAATGGATTATAAAATAATGTTAGACTACCACAAAAAAGTCGAAGCGGATTGTACGATTGCCGTTATTGAAGTTCCGATTAAAGACGCAAGCCGTTTCGGAATTCTCAACACAGCAGAGGATGACAGGGTCGTCGAATTTGAAGAAAAGCCCGAACATCCGAAAAACAACCTTGCATCAATGGGAATATATATCTTTAACTGGCGTTCGCTAAAAAGTTACCTCAACGACGATGAAAACAACCCCAACTCAAGGCACGATTTCGGCGGCGACATACTCCCTGCCATGCTAAGAGACGGTCTAAAACTCTTTGCCTACCGTTTTGACGGTTACTGGAAAGACGTCGGAACCGAAGAAAGCTTATGGCAGGCCAACATGGATTTATTAGACGACCTGCATCTTGGCTTTGAAGACTGGCATATTCTTTCAAAATCCGCAGGCAGACCGCCGCATTTCATCGCAGAAACCGGAAGCATCAAAAACACTCTGATTACAGAAGGCTGCGAAATATACGGGAGCGTGGAAAACAGCATCCTCTCTGTTGGTGTTATAGTTGAAGAAGGCGCAGTTGTCAAAGACAGCGTCATTATGGAAAATGCAAGAATCGGCAAAAACGCAGTCGTAAATTATGCAATCTTAGACGAAGATACCCACGTGCCCGACAATGCAATAGCAGGTGAATCCCGCGAATCCGGCGGTAAACTGAACCTTTACTCAAGAGGAGCAAACTTCGAAATCAAGTCTGCGGAAGGAGGGCAATCATAATGATAGGATTATGCTTATCCGACCCCCATCCCGACAGAGCAGGCGACGGAAGCACAATAAGAACACTCTCGGCGGCACGTTTTGCCGGAAGATACCGCCTTGTAGACTTCATGCTATCAAACATGGTAAACTCAAACATATATACAATAGGCATGATTTTAAACAGCCACTACCAATCACTCATAAGCCATATAGGTATGGGTAAGGATTGGGACCTCTCCCGCAAATCCGGCGGTGTATATTTCTTCCCTCCGTATTTCGCCGACGACCGCAGAAGCGTAAACAACGAACTTGACGGTCCCCTCCAAAGAGCAGCCGAATACCTTACCGAACTTAAAACCGAATATGTTTTAATAGCCGACAGCAGTATCATCTACAATATGAATTACCGAAAAGCTTTTGATACACACAAAAAAAGCGGTGCCGATATAACGGCAATATATACCAAGAAAAAAATCTCACCCGGTGAACGTGAAAACACCGTTCATTTCACCATCTCCGAAGAAGGAAAAGTCACAGGCATAAGCCTTTCTCCGCCAAATGCCGAAAGTGTAAACGCATCTCTCGGTGCATACATTATGCACAAACGTCATTTCATACAACTCACGGCTGCAGAAAGAAACTGCGGAATGATTCGTTTCTCAAGAGTATTACTCGCCGATGCACTAAGTCGCCTGAACGTGGAAGCTTATGAGTTTAAAGGATATTCGGCGCATATCTGTTCGGTAGAAACTTTTTTCCACTACAACCTTGATATATTGGACATTAACAACAGAAATTCCCTGTTTGATTTTGAAGGACGACAGATTTTTACAAACCGCAGAGACTCACTCCCTGCTAAATACGGCAAGCAGGCGGAAATTAAAAATTCCGTAATATCGGACGGCTGCCAAATCGACGGAACCGTTATAAACAGTGTAATATGCCGTAATGTAAAGATTGAATCGGGAGCAGTTATCAAAAACTGTGTCCTGCAGGACGATACCATAGTAGAAAAAAACGCATCTCTTGATTGCATTATCACCGACAACTCGGTTATAATTTCAGAAAACAGACACATGATGGGTTACCGGACTTATCCGGTATACATAGAGCGGGGAAAAGTTATTTAGAGTCATCTAATTGGGAGGTATATGAAAATGCCAAGAAAAAAGAAAATGAAAATCTTAAACGCAGTCTCGGAGGTAGTGCCGTTTCTCGCAACCGGCGGTATGGGGCAAGTCGCCGGAGCACTTGCAACCTCACTTGCCGAAAACGACAAATCGCTTGATGTTCGCATAGTTGCACCACTCTACGCCAAATTTCGCGACAAGTATGAACCGCAAATGAAGTTCCTCGGTGCCTCGGAAGTTACGCTTGCATGGCGCACACTCTATTGCGGTGTCTACGAACTTTCTCACGAAGGCGTCACATATTATTTTATCGATAACAGACGTTACTTCGACAGAGAAAATGCTTACGGTTATGTAGATGACGGCGAAAGATTCGCATTCTTCTGCAAAGCAGTATTTGCAATGATCGAAATATCAAAGTGGGTTCCCGATGTAATTCACTCTCACGACTGGCAGTCCGCTCTTGTGCCGATTTATCTCAAAACACATTTCTTCGAAAAATACAGCACAATCAAAACGGTATTTACAATACACAACATGGAGTATCAAGGACAAATGCCCGGTTATATTCTCCATGATATATTCGATTTATCGAACGACAACAAGGATATCGTCTGGTATGACCATTGCATCAACCTCATGAAAGGCGCAATAGTGTGCTGCGATAAATTAACAACGGTAAGCCCCTCTTATGCGGAAGAAATCCAAATAACCGGCGGCTACGGACTCGAACCGATCATCAGAGCAAACGCATATAAACTCAGCGGAATCATCAACGGCATAGACACCGTCACATATAACCCCGAAACAGACCCGCTGCTCGGCAAAAATACCTACACTGCAGATAACCTCAAAGGCAAAGCCGCAAATAAAAAGAAACTCCAGAAATTCTTTAATCTGCCCAATGCTCCCCGCAAGATGCTCATCTGCATAGTATCAAGATTGGTTTCACACAAGGGCATCGACCTTATAACTTATATGCTCGACGACCTGCTTAAGCTTGACGTTCAGTTTTTGTTACTCGGTACCGGCGAGCACGCATATGAATTATTCTTTGAAGAAAAATCTGTTGTCAATCCCGATAAAGTTGCCGTAAGCATAGCCTTTAACCCCGAAATAGCGGGAATGATTTATGCGGGAGCCGACGTCCTTCTCATGCCTTCGCGCAGCGAACCGTGCGGGCTTGCACAAATGATTGCCTGCCGCTACGGCACAATACCGATAATCCGTAAAACCGGCGGCCTCGGCGACACTATAAGAGACTGCCGCCTCGGCGACGGCAACGGTTTTGTGTTTGAAGATTACACAGCCCAGGCACTTATGGACACGGTTAATTCGGCACTGGATCTCTACACATACCATCTCCCGGATTGGACAAACCTCGTTAAAGAAGCAATGCAGGTGGACTTCAGCTGGGATCTTTCGGCAAAGGAATACAGCAATTTATACCGTTCATTGGATGAGTAATTTATACTAAGTAAGGATTTATTTCATATAATGTATATATTTGACGAATATGATTCGTACTTCAGAAACCCTTGTCAGGCAATAAAAGTACCCGGTACGGTTACACTTCATATAAAACTTCGCCGGGGCGACGCCGTAAACCCGAGAGTTTGCCTTTATCCCGACGGCGGGGTAGCAAACGAAATGAAAATGTCATATGAAAACGCACAAGGCGCTTATGATGTTTATAAGCTTGATTTATATTTTGATAATGCCGGTTTGTATTGGTTTCACTTTTTAATCGACACAAGCAATGGCGACACATTTGCCGTGCCCGAGCATGCCGGCGGCAGCTATCAAATCACGGCATTTAAACCCGATAATACAGGACCGGATTGGATAAAAGGCGGCATCATCTATCACATTTTCGTCGACAGATTCTGCGGCGACGGACAGCTGCGGCTCGGCCCCGGAGCCGTCCCGAGAAACGACTGGGGCGGTATCCCGTATTTTCAGCCGGACGAACTGGGCATAATGAGAAACAACGACTTTTTTGGCGGAAATATATTCGGAATCATCGAAAAACTCCCTTATCTCGAACAGCTCGGAGTGACATGCATCTATTTAAGCCCTGTTTTTGAAGCAGATTCAAACCATAAGTACGATACAGGCGATTTCATGAAAGTCGATGCAGCATTCGGCGGAGATGAAGCGCTCGAAATGTTATGCAAAAAAGCCGGAAAAAAAGGAATAAAAGTCATCCTCGACGGTGTATTTAACCATGTAGGTAGCGACAGCGTGTATTTTAACCGCTACGGTAAATACGACAGTGTCGGCGCTTACCAAAACTTAAACTCTCCGTATCGCGACTGGTTCACATTTAACGATGACGGTACTTACGAATCATGGTGGGGCATAGAACTTCTTCCTGCGCTCAATAAACGAAACGAGAAATACAAAGAGTTTCTTTGCGGAGAAGACGGAGTAATTGCAAACTGGACAAAAAAAGGCATTTCAGGCTGGCGTTTGGACGTAGTCGATGAAATCCCCGACATTCTGCTTGACCCGCTCTGTCAGTCAATGAGAAGAGAAAATCCTCACACATATATTGCGGGAGAAGTTTGGGAAGACGCCTCCCACAAAATCGCATACAGCGTCAGACGCCGCTATTTCCTCGGCGGACAGCTTAACTCCGTTACAAATTATCCTTTAAAAACCGCAATTATTGCATGTGTAAAAGACGGCGATACCGCAAGACTTGCATATACCGTAGATTCAATATGCAAAAATTATCCGGAAAATGTTCTGCACTCACTTATGAATATTATAGGAACTCATGACACAATGAGAATTCTGACAGTCCTCAGCGGTGCGGATTTCCCCGAAGGCAGGCCTGCTATGTCATTTTTTAAACTCACGGAAGAAGAGCTTGCACTTGCAAAAAAACGCCTTAAACTCGCATCGATTCTCCAGTTTACCCTACCCGGGGTCCCATGTGTATATTATGGTGACGAAGCCGGAATGGAAGGCGGAGCCGATCCTTTTAACAGAATCTGCTACCCGTGGGGAAATGAAGATAAAGACATACTTTCATGGTATAAAATGCTTGCACATCAACGCAGAAAACACGATTGCTTCACAGAAGGCGACTATACACTCATCGAAGCAAGAGACGGACTTTTTGCATTCACCAGAGGCAAAGGAAAAAAACGCGTTCTTACGGCAATTAATGTGTCAGACGAAGAGAAAACCATTAATGCACCGGATTTCACTTTCGATTTGATTCAAAATAAAAAAACAGACACACTTAAAATTAAACCAAATGAGGCAGGTATGTACATATGTTAGATTCAACAACAAACCACGACGGAAGCCCAAGAGTAAACTATAGTGATTCAGATGTTTTTTCCATGCTGTTTCTCGACAAGTTGGAAGTTGTGAGGGGGCTCACAATCGATGCGGCAACAGTTGATGATTGTTATATTGCTTTATCGTCTCTTATAAGAGATCAGATAATGAAGCAGCGCACCAGAAGTAATGCGCGCATATACAAGCAGGATAAAAAGAAGCAAATCTACTACTTCTCTTTGGAATTTCTGCTCGGACCTATGCTTGAGCGCAACATAATGTCGCTCGGGCTTAAGGAAGTCTGCGAAAAAGCACTGACGGACCTCGGACTTGATCCGCAGGAAATCTACAGCGTTGAGCTTGACCCCGGGCTCGGCAACGGCGGTCTCGGAAGGCTTGCCGCATGCTTTATGGATTCTCTCGCATTTTTGGGTATTCCCGGCAACGGCTGTACAATCCGCTATAAATACGGTTTATTCGAGCAAAAAATCGTTGACGGGTTTCAAGTGGAAATGCCCGATAACTGGTTAAAGATAGAATCCGTCTGGGAAGTAAAAAAGCCTCACAAATCGGTTCTTATTAAGTTTTTCGGTGATATACGGGAAGAATTTATCGGAAAAAGAATTTTATTCCACCACGAAAACTACGAATCGGTTATTGCAATGCCTTACGATGTGCCGATCCCGGGACATGAAAGCGGAACCGTCAATACTCTGAGACTATGGAGCGCAGAAGCAGTACAGCAGTTTGACTACGGTTCATTCTCAAGCGGCGACTACTTAAATGCAGTTTCCCGCAAATATTCAGCCGAAGCTATTTCCGAAGTTCTATACCCCGATGACTCTAACTATGAAAACCGCATGCTCCGCCTAAAACAGCAGTATTTCTTCGTTTCTGCAGGCTTGCAAAGCATACTGACACACCACAAAAAACACTACGGCACTGTTGAATGCCTGCACGAGTATGCTTCTATTCACATAAACGATACACACCCCGCCCTCGCGGTACCTGAACTCATGCGTCTTCTTATGGACGAAGAAGGACTCAGCTGGGATAAAGCATGGGATATAACCGTTAAAACAATATCATTTACCAATCACACAGTTCTCCCCGAAGCACTTGAATGCTGGGCAGAAGATTCATTTAAACATTTACTGCCGCGTGTCTACATGATTGTTCGCGAAATTAACGAACGCTGGTGTGCACTGCTCAATGAGAAATTCCATGGGGATATGGGCAAAATCTCAAGAATGGCAATTATCAGCCACGGCTCCATAGCAATGGCATACCTTGCTCTTGTCGGAAGCCATGCAATCAACGGAGTCGCAAAAGTACACAGCGAAATCCTCAAAGACGAACTGTTCCGCGACTTTTATGAAGTCTTCCCCGAGCGCTTTACAAACATGACAAACGGAATAGCACACAGAAGATGGGTATGCAAAGCAAATCCCAAACTCAGCGACCTGATTACCGAAACAATCGGACCCGAATGGATAAAAGAACCGTTAAAACTGCAGCTTCTTGACGAAACAGGAGCAGTCCGCGACAGTGCATTCCTCGAAAAAATGAACAAAATCAAGAGATACGACAAGGAGCTTCTTGCAAAATACATCGAAGAACACAACGAAATAACAGTCAACCCCGATTCAATCTTTGATGTTCAGGTCAAAAGAATCCACGCATACAAACGGCAGCTGCTGCTACTGCTTAACATTGTTGACCTTTATTACGAAATAATCGACAATCCGAATATCGACGTAGTCCCGAGGACATACATTTTGGCAGGAAAAGCAGCACCAAGCTATCACTTTGCAAAGGAAGTAATTAAATTCACATCCGTCCTCGGCGATAAAATCAACAACGACCCTCGAGTCAAGGGCTTAATTAAAGTAGTATTCCTCGAAAACTACAGAGTCTCACTTGCAGAGAGAATTTTCCCGGCAACCGATCTGAGCGAACAAATCTCTACCGCAGGTAAAGAAGCATCGGGAACCGGCAACATGAAATTTATGATGAACGGAGCCGTTACCATCGGAACCTACGACGGCGCAAACATCGAAATATTCGAAGCTGTCGGCGAAGGAAACTACATCCCGTTCGGAATGACAGTCCCCGAAGTCTTTGAGCTTCAAAGAAATCAAAGCTACAACAGCCGCGAGTTTCTGTCAAGCCACACAAGACTGAAAAGAATAGTCCACGACTTTATTAATTCGGACTGGAGAAACGCTCTCGAAGCAGACTTCCCGTACATCTTCGACTCCCTGATAACCCATAACGACGAATTTTTCGTACTCAAAGACTTTGACTCATACATAAGAGCGCAAATGGACTCAACCTCTCTTTACAAAGACCAAAACAAATGGTCGCAAATGGCGGCAATGAACATAGCCCACTCCGGCTGCTTCTCAAGCGACGAAGTAATAAGACGCTACGCAAAAGAGATTTGGCACATAGATTTATAATAAGACACTACACCGTCCCCCTGTCTTACCCCTGTCTTATGAGGTATTTTAATGGATCAGAAACATAAATTTCCCCGGACTTCCGGTGTTTTAATGCCCATTCCCGCACTTCACGGACCTTTCGGTATCGGAGTGATGGGTATTGAGGCAATGGAGTTCATCGACTTTTTGCATGACTCGGGATTTCATACCTGGCAGGTACTGCCGATTGAACAGGCAAGCATGTGGTGCGGCTCACCATATAAC
>Ga0123356_10001256_pt1 | contig 28066 bp, 21 predicted proteins | sample TergutEmb28metaG_2_FD_92546 | JGI IMG/M metagenome (GOLD analysis project Ga0123356, IMG submission 92546) | Embiratermes neotenicus P3 segment gut microbial communities from Petit-Saut dam, French Guiana - Emb289 P3 | ecosystem: Host-associated > Arthropoda: Insects > Digestive system > Gut ...
GATTAACAGGGATATGAAATATCTGTATGCTTCCAATTCCGGCAACTAAATTGGGTCATTTAGATTTTAGGCTAAATCAGGGAGCAACATTAGCTTATAATAGGCTTTTTCTACAAGCTCTCCTTGCCGGTTTACTCTGCGGAACCTCTCGGTTCCTCCGAGCCGCAAAAAAGTTTCGAGTCCTGCAATTTAAAAAAATAAATATTACATTAAAAGCATTTTGAAACAATTATTGTAATGTAATATTTTTTTGCGTCCGGCAGGACTCGCCTTACATTCGGTAACATCCTGTTACCTCATTCCAGGCCGTCTTTTTTGCTAAACCGGCGTCCTGCCGGTTTACTCTGCGGAACCTTTCGGTTCCTCCGAGCCGCAAAAAAGTTTCGAGTCCTGCAATTTAAAAAAATAAATATTACATTAAAAGCATTTTGAAACATTTATTGTAATGTAATATTTTTTTTGCGTCCGGCAGGACTCGAACCTGCTACCACCAGATTCGAAGTCTGGTACTCTGTCCAGGTGAGCTACGAACGCTGACTAGATTTTGGGTGGATGACGGGTCTCGCCTTTCATTCGGCAACGTCCTGTTGCCTCATTCCAGGCCGAGGTTAAACCCTGCCGCCGCTATCCATAGCGGCTTTTCCTTACGGCGGGCTTAACCTTTCGAGACCTGATGCTACAAGTAATAATTAAATATTTAAAAAATATAATTACTACTCCTAATCATTCACCTTTGGGTGGATGACGGGTCTCGAACCCGCGACGACAAGATCCACAATCTTGTACTCTACCCCTGAGCTACATCCACCATGTGTATATAAACATGAAGAAAATATAAAGCTTTGTCAAGCAGACAAAAAAAAGGCTCCAGAAGATTGTATCTTTCCGGAACCTTTTCATTTAGATGGAAATTAATCCACCCGGGAAACTCATTTTGGAATAAGTCTTATTTCAATTGCTTCAAGCTGTCTGTTCTGGCCTGTTGTGCCGGCATCGTCGCCGTTCATTGACCAGCCGGACCAGCCGATGTTAGCCATGTGAACACGGTATCTAACATCAAATCTCTGTGCGAGCTGTCCTGTAAGTCTTACACGAATTGCTTCAACCTGTCTGTTCTGTCCGGTTGTGCCTGCAATGTCATTATCTGCCTGCCAGCCCATCCATCCAACGTTTGATGCATGAACATCATACTGAATGCTTCCAGGAACGCTGGAAATTACGCGAGCTCTCATCGCTTCAATTTGCCTGTTCTGTCCTGTGGTTCCGGCTGTAGCTCCGTCAGATAAATATCCCCCCCAACCAACATTTGCCATGTGTACACTATAGGATACTTCAGCTCCCGGGGCGCTGACTGTTCCACCGTCTGCAAAAACAAAAAATGGAACTAAAATAAGTGCAAGAAAAATGACCATAATTTTTTTCATCATTTTCTCCTTTCGCGGTCTTTCCCGCTGTCAATTTTATTCAAAAAGTCAATATAGACAATTTGTTAAATACTTTATAACAAAAATAAAAAGCAATGTCAAGTGTATTTTTGATTAATTTTAAGGAAAATACACAAATATGGGAAATTTTAAAAGATTTCGGTTTTGTAAGTTTTTTTTACGTTCATAAATTGATACTTATTTAATAAAGAATTTTTCAATAAAATTGGTAAAATATTCGAAAATTTGGAGAATTCCGATGAAATATTCAATTATTAAGGTAAAAAAAAGACCTGAAAGGGGAAATATACAGGGTTTTCGCCAAAATCAGAGCGGATTCAAACAGCTTAGAATATTTGAAAAAGGGGAAGGAAAGCTGGTTATTGAAACTATTATAGAAAATTCGGTGTCGTTTACAGAAACTTATTGTTTCATTTCCCAAAGTTAGCGAAAATATTGCGGGTACACTAACTTTTTTAATTATGCTACCATTATGTTTAATGAAAAAAACAGAGGTAAAAGATTTGGAAAAAACTAAAATATTAATTGGTTATTACGGTTTTTGGGTGGTATTAACTTACATTAATGCTGCCGCTGGATTAACAGGCATATATTTCGCATTAACGGGTAATATAAGATACGCTCTTATAAGCCTTATGGCTGCCGGCTTATGTGACGGGTTCGACGGGCGTATCGCAAATCTTAAAGAAAGATCCGACAGAGAAAAAAGCTACGGAATACAAATAGATGCCCTGGCGGATATAATCAGCTTTGGCCTGCTTCCTGCAGTTATCGGATATGCGATTATTACAAACAGCAATATGCAAACACCTGTTTTTCTTTACTTGATAATTTCTGTTATGTTTGTTTTAACCGCGCTTATAAGGCTTGCGTATTTTAACGTAATAGAAATAGAACATTTAAATAATAATAAAAAACAGGAATATTTTTCAGGTTTGCCGGTAACCAGCGTTTCAATAATAATTCCTTTTATATTTTCAATATGCAGCGTATTTAATATACCCTTTTCTTTTGTTTATACAATAATGCTGATTGTTATATCCATTGCATTTATAATCAATATTAAAATCCCTAAACCGCGCGGACGCTCTTTAATTTTACTCTGTTTAATAGTATTGCCTGCCGCAATGTACATTATTTTTATCGGAGGCAATTAATCCTGATTCCAGAACATTACGATACAATTGAAATATCCTCAAAAGAAAGTTTGACTTTAAATATTCTTTATAATACATTGCCCGGAAGATTATTGTTAAACATTTTAATAAGGCCCTTTGTTTCAAAATTATTTGGATTTATAATGGATAGTCCGCTTTCGATATTATTTATTAAAGGATTTATTAAACGCAATAAAATTGATATGAATGAATATGAAAATGCCAGGTTTTCATCATTCAATGAATTCTTTTCAAGAGAAGTAAAAAAAGAATACAGACCTTTTTCTGATAATACAAATGATCTTATTTCTCCTTGTGATGGCAAATTAACCGTATATCAGATTAATGCCGGCAGTGTTTTTCATATTAAAAATTCAATATATGATTTAAACGTTTTGCTGCAGGATAAACCTCTTGCCGAAGATTATAATAATGGAGTTTGCCTCATTTTCAGATTAACACCGAGTGATTATCACAGATATTGCTATATTGACAATGGTGAAATTGCATCTTCAAAAAAAATAAACGGCGTACTTCATACAGTCCGCCCGGTTTCGCTCAAGCATTATAACATCTATAAATTAAATTCCAGAGAATACTCAATTATGCAAACAGAAAATTTCGGCAAAGTCATTCAAATTGAAGTTGGCGCTCTTTTTGTAGGACGTATAAAAAATCATATATCAAGCGGCTTGTTTGAACGCAGAAAAGAGAAGGGAATGTTTGAATTTGGAGGCTCTACTATTATTATGTTATTTCAAAAGGACAAAGCAGTTATTGATGGGGCAATCTGGAATAATACCCGCCTTAACAAGGAAACCATTGTAAAAATGGGCTGCAAAATAGGATGAGTATAACACGTATAATAATAGTTCTTTTGGTTATTATAACAATTTACGGCGGCGGAAACTTTTATATCGCAAAAAGAATATATCAAATTCTTATTCACCCTTTCCCTCATATTGACATAAAAATATACACCGGGCTCTTCATATTTATAGCGTCAACTTTGTTTCTTGGGTTTTTGCCGTTACCATTAGTTCTTATCAGAATATTCAATTTTATAAGCGCATATTGGATGGGCATTTTCATGTACTTGATATTGTTGTTTATTTCGGCGGACATATTAATTTTATTCGGCAGAATAACAAATATAATACAAAATTTTACGTTAAGTAACATTCGTTTTTATTCAGGATTAGCTGTTGTTTTATTAACTGCCGGTATAGTAACTTACGGTCTTATTAATGCCAATCAAATTAAAATTACAGAATATAAAATAGAATTAAATAATGCTTCATTAAATGATTTAAGGATAATTTTGATAAGCGACACTCACTTAGGCGATGTAAACTCTGAAAGAAACCTTGAACGCATGGTACAATCCATTAACAGCCTAAAACCTGACATTGTATGTATAGCCGGAGATATATTCAACGATAACTTCAACTTAATACGAAATCCTGACAGAGCGGTTTCATTGTTCAGAAATATTGATTCAACATACGGAGTATTCGCATGTTTGGGAAATCATGACGGCGGACAAACGCTTAGGCAAATGAAAAATTTTATGGAAGAAAGCAATATAAAGCTTCTTAACGATGAATATGTAATTGTTGACGAAAGATTTGCGCTGTTCGGGAGATTAGATGCAAGCCCCATTGGCGGCTTTGGCGATCTTCAAAGGCAGGATATTTCCCAAACAATAGCCTCTGTAGGAGCAAATATGCCGGTAATTGTTATGGAACATAATCCTTCACATATTAAGGAGTACTCGCAGCAAGGCCGCGGCAGAGAAGCAGACTTAATACTGGCAGGGCACACTCACAGCGGACAAATGTTTCCCGGCAATTTGATAACAAGAGCCATGTTTGTTGTTGATCATGGGCATTACCAAAAAGATGCATATAGTCCTCATGTTATTGTTACATCTGGCGTAAGCACTTGGAGGCCGCCCATGCGGATTGGCACGAATAATGAAATTGTAAGTATTTTAGTACGCTAGTAGAGAAAAACACCTGGAAACAGTAAAGAATTACCTAAAAAACCCATTTTAACTGCTCAAGTTGCGCTAAATCATAAATTCTAAAACGCCGATATATAAAAAGAGATATTGTCATATCAGGGAATGAGGTTATTATGATCTACGAAAAATGCAGGGATATTTTGCTTCAGGAATTTGAGCTTGTCCAGAACGCAGTTGCCGTTCAGGAAAAGATAAGGCTTGCGGTTACAGAAAGGGAATGGACAGTTTTTGAAAGCAATTTATGCGCCATGAATGCCATAGAAAGCAAACTGGAAGACCTTGAGAATGAACGTGAAAATATTTTTACAGTTGCAAGAACGCTTGCCCGGGAGCAGAGTTTTTCCGAAAACCTTGATGCCAAGGGCAGATTCTATTCCCTTGTCACAATGCTGCCTGCTAATCAGCGCAATGATTTAACATCGATTTACCGCAGCTTAAAACTTGAAGCGATAAAACTGAAAATGGCAAATGAAGCTCTTCTTTCCTATATAAATGGGATTAAATCCACATTAAAGGATTTTTTTGATCTTGCCTTTATAGAGCGGGGCGGAAAAATGTATACAAAAAATGGAACGCATTTTTCACATGACATGAGCAGTATGGTTTTAAACCGGAGTTTTTAAACAGGAGGATAAAGATGACATCGACATTTATGGGACTGGAAATAGGAAGAAAGGGCGTACAGGCCCATCAGACTGCATTAAATACAATTGGTCACAATATTAACAATATGAATACTCCCGGATACTCGCGCCAGAGAGTGGAATTTGTTCCTTTTGAACCGATCTTTTTACCGGGACTTGGCCGGGCGGAAACGCCAGGGCAGATTGGACAGGGTGTAAGCGTTGAACGCATTGAGCGCATAAGAGATCAGCTTTTGGACAGAAGAATTATAATGAACGCTTCGGGTGAAGGTTACTGGGAAGTCCGCGACAGATATATAAGCGATATGGAACAGCTTTATCTTGAAACAGGATTTAATTCCATAAGAAGTAAAATGGACAGTTTCTGGGACGCATGGCAGGAATTATCAACCCATGCTGCAGACAATGAATTCCGCGTTGCTGTTCTTAACAGGGGAAAAACCCTGATTGCCGGTATTAATACTCATTTTCACGGGTTAAATACACTGCAGATTCAGGCAAATGATCATATAGAAATGACTGTTTCAAATATCAACGAATTGTCCCGGCAGATTGCAGCTCTTAACGGCGATATACAGCGCATAAAAGGGCAGGGCGACAATCCGAACGATTTAATGGACAGAAGAGATCTTCTTGTTGACGAGCTTGCTAAGCTGATTGATGTTACCGTTACTCAGACAGATCCCGATGAGTTTATGGTTCACACATCAGGCCACATACTTGTACAGGGACAGATAGGACGCCAGTTTGATTTAAGAAAAGACATAGATGAAGAGAATTTTGCCTTTGTTTACTGGCGCGACACTCAAAGTCAAATGCACTTTTCAAAGGGGCAGTTAGGCGCTCTTTTTGAACTTAGGGATGTAACAATTGAAAAAGAAATTCAGAATCTTGACAACATGACAATGAATTTTACAGACCTTGTAAACGAAATCCACCGCAGCGCCTATGGGGCGAACGGCAGGACAGGAATGAATTTCTTTTCTGAGTATCCTTTTGTAACTAACGTAAACGGAAACTATGACCGCTCTGGCGACGGTGTTTTTGATTCAACCTATGTTTACAGGATAAACGGACAAAACTCACTTGAATCCCAGGCCCAGCCCGGTTTTGAAGGAGTAATCACATTGTCCGCTTCTGACAGGCAGGTTCAGGTTCCGTATTACTCAACTGATACTGTTAACGACATTATAAACCGTATAAATAATTCAGGAGCGGAAGTTGTAGCCCGTCTTAACAGGGAGGGGCTTCTTCAGTTAAAGGGAACTCCTGCAGAATCTGTAAACGGACAGAGAATTAATCCTGATTTTGTTATACGTCATATTGAAGATTCAGGTCATTTTCTTGCAGGATACGCAGGCCTTCTTTTAGAGTCCGGTGCTGAAGGCGCTTTCAGATGGGACAGGGCGGATGCTGTGACATCATTAAGGGGAGGGGCGCAGGATTATTCACTTGCGCCTGTTGCGCATCCTTCCGGCTGGATAATGATAAATCCGGATTTATTAAGAGACTCATCATCTGTTGCAGCCGGTTTCGGCGAAAATTCAAGAGCCGCAAACCCCGGAAACGGAGATGCCGCAGCTGCGATTGCTTCAATAAGAAATAACCCTGTAATGGTAGGCCGTTTTGCGACATTTGACGATTATTTTGCAAATACAATCGGAAATATCGGCCTTTTGGGCGAGCAGTCAGACAGGGCGCTTGCGACAGAAAGACAGATAATGAAGTTCTTAAAGGATTTAAGGGAATCAATTTCCGGCGTTAATCTTGATGAAGAATTGTCAAATATGATTCGTTTTCAAAAGGGATATGAAGCCTCTGCGCGTTATATCACAACTGTTAATTCCATGCTTGATACCTTAATCAACCGCATGGGCGTATAAAAATCACGGAGGATAAAAATGAACAGAGTTTCAACTAACATGCCGGTAACGGATATGCAGTTTAACATGCGCAGGCAGGAAGAAAACCTGTCAAACATTCAAAAGCAAATAGGCACAAACACAAAATTGCACCGTTTAAGGGACGATCCTGTTTCTGCGGCTCATTCTGTAAGGTATGATTCGTATCTTGCGCGTCTTAACCGCTTTGAAGAAAATACTAAATATGCAAGAGAGCATTTTAACAATACCCACGATTATTTAATTTCCACAACAGAAATAATGCAAAGAATAAGGGAGCTTGCTGTTACAGGAGCAAACGGCACATTTTCTCCTGATGATTTAAAAATAATGGCGGTAGAAGTAAATGAACTTTTAAAGGAACTTGTTTCAATCTCCAATACGCTTGGTCCTGACACAAAACAGATTTTTTCAGGTGACAAGGTTTTTACAGCTCCGTTTAGAATAGTAGAAGGCAATGTTGATGGAGCTGAAGAGACCATGATAGCCCGCGTTGAATACAGGGGAGCAGGAGCATCACGCAAAATTGAAATCGGAGATAACATGTTTTTGGATCTTGATTTGGACGGAGGCAAGGCGTTTTGGGCGGAAAAAATGCAGGTTTTTTCAAGCGTGGATGCAACGGATTACAGGGTGCAGCAGCCGGGTGCGTTTTTTATTGATGGTGTTGAAATAAATGTAGCGGCAGGAGATACGCTTCCTGCAATTGTAGCAAAGATAAACGATTCAGGAGCAGCTGTTAAAGCATATATTGATATTGATACAAGAGGGCTTGTTCTTGAAGGAACAAATGCGTATTTAATACGCGCCGAAGACAAGGAAGGCGGAGCTTCTGTGCTTCGCGATCTTGGAATAATTTCAGGTAACATGCAGAATAATGCACCTAACTGGAATCCCTCAGCAAGGGTTTTTGGAGGTTCCGCTTTTGACATGGTAATAAGGTTAAGAGACGGAATGTTAAGGGGAGATCAGGATTTTATAGGCAGTCAGGGTATTGCGGGAATGGATCTTGCAATTAATAATATTGCATACAGGCTTGCGGATGTAAGCAGCCGTCATGAGAGAGCGGAAGCTGCATGGACAAGGATAAACAAGCAGATACCAAATGTTACAAGAATGCTGGATCGCGAAATAGGGCTTGATCTTGCTTCGGCTGCAACAGAATTAAAAATGGCGCAGACAGCACATCAGGCCATTTTGGCAACTGCGGCTAAAATTCTTCCGCCATCCTTGCTGAATTTCCTAAGATAAAATTACCAGCAGTTAAACAGGAGTAAAAAAATGAAGATAGATACAAAGGCTTTTGGAATTGTTGAACTTGATGAAAAACAAAAAATATTTATTCCCCAGGGGCTTTTTGGTTTTGAAGATTACCTGGAATATATTCTTTTTGACGCTGAACATGAACCCTTTTACTGGCTTCAGTCTGTAGATGAAAAAGAAATTGCATTTATCCTTATAAATCCGTTTCTTTTCAGAAAGGATTATGAAGTAAATGTAACAAATGAAGGACTTGCAGAAATTGGCATAACATCCCCTGATAAAGCATTAATTTTTGTGATTGTAACAATTCCGCCGGATGGAAGTCCTATGACGGCAAATTTACAGGGGCCGGTTATCATAAACAAGGAAAAAATGACGGCAATGCAGGCTGTGCTTTCAGACACAAAATGGAAGACAAGGCATGATATTATGGCCGAACTGGAAGCAGGAGCAGCCCGCAGGGAAAATTGAATTTCCTCTTAAAAATAAAAAAGGATAACATAATGCTGATACTGTCAAGAAAAGTTGATGAAAAAGTTGTTATTGGAGATGATATAAAAATTTCCATTATTGAAATACGCGGGGATCAGGTTCGAATAGGCATTGACGCGCCTAAAAAGGTAAAAGTTTTCCGTCAGGAAGTTTATGATGCAATAAAGGCCGAGAACAAGGCTGCGTTGAAATCCGCCGTTGTAATTCCTCATGTTGATTTTAAAAAAATTAATTAGTATAGAAAATGAAAAAAAATCCTGCCTATTCTGTTATATGTCATGATGATAATATTCTGGCTGTAAACAAGTCTTCGGGTATTTCTGTGACGCAGGACAGATGGGATGAATCAAAAGAAAGACTTGATAAACTGCTGGAAAATGATTTTGAAATCCCTAAATTATTTACAGTTCACAGAATAGACAAGGATACATCGGGGATTGTTATATTTGCAAAAACAAAAGAAGCGCATAAAAATTTATCAATGGCTTTTGAACAGCGCAGTGTAAAAAAGAAGTATACGCTTATAATCCACGGAAGGCCTGTCTGGAATGAAATAAGCTGCGATTTGCCTCTTGTTCCAAACGGAAATAAAAAACACATGACAATTATTGATAAATACAAGGGCAAGGAATCACATACGCATTTTGTCTGCCTTTTTAGAGCCGGAAATTACAGTGTGCTTGAAGCATTTCCTCAAACGGGAAGGATTCACCAGATAAGGGTGCATGCATCTTCATTGGGGCATCCTGTGGTATGCGATACAATTTACGGCAAGTTTTCACCTGTAAAACTTTCTTCTTTTAAAAGAGCCTGGAAGGGAGATCCCCATGAAGAAAAGCCATTACTTGAAAGACTTGCGCTTCACGCAAGCGAAGTTACTCTTCCCTGCGGTACTGTTATAGCAGCGCCAATTGCAAAAGATATGCAAAGCCTTATAAGTCAGCTTAAAAAAATATCAAAAAATAATTAAATATTCCTGCGTGAACCTGGTTTTACAGCCGGCAGTCCCTGTTTGCAAAGGATGCATTCAGATGCCTGCCAGTTATTGGCGGTTATTTTAACAGCAGGATAAAAAGGCCACCGGAATTCTTCTGCCTGCTGTGATCTTCTGTCTACAATGCAGGCAAGCGCAACTGCTTTTGCGCCTGTTTTTTCGATTGCTTCAACGCATTCATGGGATGATTTTCCTGTTGTAATAGTGTCTTCTACAATTAAAATATTTTGCCCCTCTTGCAGTTCAAATCCGCGGCGAAGAGTCATTATGCCGTTTTCATCCCTCTCTGTAAAAATTGAAGGCAAACCCATCTGCCTTGCAACTTCCCAGGCTGCGATAATCCCGCCCATTGCAGGCCCGGCTATAATATCAACTTTAAATTTTCCAAGCTTTATTTCTTCTTTAATTTTTTTTACAACATCATCCAAAGCGGCCTGCGCCTTTTGCGGGTACTGTAAAAGTTTTGCGCACTGAAAATACTTATCCGAATGCAGCCCGGAACTTAGTAAAAAATGCCCTTCCAGCATAGCCCCTGATTCTCTAAGAAGATTAATTACATTTTCCATTATTTGTTCCTTATTGAAATATCGCTGACATTTTGCATTTTATGGCTCTGCATATACTTTAATATTCCATCAATTATTTCAGTCATTATATGAGGATTTGCAAAAGTAGCAGATCCCACCTGAATTGCTGCAGCGCCGGCCATAAGAAATTCAATCGCGTCATTCGCGCAGGCAATTCCGCCAAGGCCGATAACCGGCTTATCAGATTTTCCGTCATCTTTAAGGGTATCGAATAACTCCCAGATCATCCGCAGGGCAATTGGTTTTATTGCAGGACCGGAAAGTCCTGCCGTAATATTTTCAAAGACAGGTTTGCGGCCGGCAACATCTATCGCCATGGCCTTGAATGTATTTACCAAAGACAGCGCGTCAGCTCCTGCATTTATACAGGCAAGCGCAACAGAGGAAAGATTAGGGGCGTTAGGTGAAAGTTTTACCATAAGGGGTTTGTTGCGGCACTGGCGTCTTACAACAGAAACAAGGGCAGCTGCCGTTCCGGGATCAAGGCCGAATGCCATGCCCCCGACTTTTACGTTGGGGCAGGAGATATTAAGCTCTATCATATCAACAGAAGATTTATCAAGGAGGTTTGCCCCTTTTACATATTCATCAGATTCCGCACCGGAGAGGTTTGCAATAATTGCAGGCCCAAGACGGCGAAGGTTCGGAAGCTCGTTATCGATGAAATGATTAATCCCCTTGTTTTCAAGGCCTATCGAATTTAACATTCCGCTGGGAGTCTCCCAGATGCGAACACCTGAGTTTCCCTGTCTTGGAGTCATGGTAAGAGCTGTTGTGCATATTCCTCCAAGAAGAGATATGTCAAAAATACCGCTGTATTCGTTTCCAATGCCGAAGGTTCCGGATGCTGCAATAACAGGATTTCTGAATTTTACTCCTGCAATATTTACAGTTAAATTACTTATAATCTCATACATTGAAAATTACCTCTTTAGAAGGAAAAATCGGGCCTTCCTTACAGCAGCGGCGGTTGCCTCCTGTTGTATGAACACTGCAGCCGTAACATGCGCCGACACCGCAGGCCATCCTGCTTTCCAGTGACAGAAAACAGGGTATATTTTTTATTTCGCACTTTTTCATTAAGGCATGCAGCATGGGCATGGGCCCGCAGCCAAAAACAAAATCAAAACTTTCAAGGTCTATAATAAAATCCGTTATAAGTCCGATAAGCGCATTCCTTCCGTCCTCTGCGGTTATTATGACTTTTTTTGCTTTTATACCGGCGCCAAGAATGGCATCCTCTTCTTCCTTTTCACGGAAACCCTGTCTGAAACCCGCATAAAAATGAAAATTATAATCACTTCTTTCAGCTACAAGGGCAGCAAGGGGAGCAACTCCCGCGCTTCCGCCTACAAGAGCAGCCTTGCCTTTTTCCAGGCCGTTCTCCGGCAGGAAGTCGGCCCAGCAGTTTCCAAGCGGCCCTGTTAGCTGCACTTTCTCGCCTATGTTAAGAAGCGATAATTCAATTGTTCCCCTTCCCCTTCTTGATATAAGAAACTTTACAATTTTCTTTTCAGGGATGTATTCAAAAATACCTATGGGGCGAGGAAGAAAAACGGATGTGCGAAGAGGCTTAAGCATAAAAAACTGCCCGGCTTTTGGAATTGGATTCTCCCATACAAATCCAAGAATAAAATATTCATCGTTTACAGAATAATTATATACAAGTTCACATTGTTTGCAGGTCACGATATTACTCCCATTATTTCATCCCTCATTTTAACGGCAGCCCTTCTTGCTGCACCGGCGGCAAAGGAAAGATCTGCATTACCGGCTCCTTCTTCCTTCTGCCATGCTGTAATTATTGAACGCGATGCATTTACTACGCCGCCGTTTCCTTCACGTAAAAGAAGAGCGACAGTCTGCGCATCACCGCCCTGGGCGCCGTATCCCGGGATCAGAAAGAAAAGATCAGGATACGCTCTTCTTATTTCCGCAGCTTCATCTTTTTCTGTACAGCCGACCACAACGCCGAACATACCGTAACCTGATTTTCCCCTGTATTTTTGCGCAAGGGATGACATTTTACTTCCCAATACATCATAAACGCGCTTTATATTTTTGTCTGCACTTTCTGCAATTTCCTGATACTGAAAATCCCTCATTCCCGGATTACTTGTCTTCATTAGCACAAACGCGCCTTTTCCCAGCACCGCAGCTTCTTTTAACCAGGGTTCTATCGAGTCCATTCCCATATAGGGATTTAAAGTTACAAAGTCAGCTTCAAACTCGCCTTTAAAATGCGCTTTAGCATAACGGGATGCGGTGTCGGCGATATCTGCGCGTTTTATGTCCCCAATAGAAAGACAGCCCTTGTCTTTAATGTAAGATAATGTTTTTGAATAAGCTGAAAGACCGGAAATTCCCATCTCTTCGTAATAGGCAATCTGCACCTTAAAGCAGGCGCAAACATCCCAAGTTGCATCGATTAAACTTTTGTTAAATGCAAGAACAGCTTCAGCGTCGTTTTTTGCTTTTTTTCTTTCCGCCAAAGGAATATAATCCGCCGCCGTATCAAGCCCGATGCATACATGCCCTTTGGAAGCAACAGCATCATATAGTCTGTCGGTATTCATGATTCACTCTCCGCAAAATTATGTTTTAATGAAAGTCACCGGCCAAAATAATTTCGTCGCAGTATTCACAGCGATATGTACGCATCTGCTGATTTTCAAGATGAAAAACATGGGTAAGATATTTTTCCGTTGAACTTATACAGCGCGGATTTTTGCAGACAATTACATTTTCAACTCTTTGAGGAAGCTGAAGTTTTATTTTTTTTGTTACGCGCTCATTCTCGATTATATTCACCGTAATATTCGGATCTATAAGGCCAAGGGCATCAAGGTTGATGGATATTGTATTGTCAATTTTAATGATGTCCTTTTTGCCGCTTCTTTCGGAGTTGGCATTTGTTATATAGGCAACTGTAAAGGGAACCTTTTCCAGCCGCAGCCAGTTAAAAATGCGGATGCCAAGGCCAGCCTTGATATGGTCAATTACAATGCCGTTTTTTATTTCTTCGATATTTAACATATAACCCCCAGTATCGAGGCAAGAAGGGCCATCCTCACATACATGCCGTATTTTGCCTGTATAAAATATGCGGCTCGCCGGTCTGAATCAACCTCTACAGAAATCTCGTTGACGCGGGGCAGGGGATGCAGCACTACAAGTTTTTCCCTGCCGGAAGCCATCTTGTCGCTGTCAAGAACATAGGTGTCTTTAAGGCGGATATAATCATCCTCGTTAAAAAATCTCTCCTTTTGAACCCTTGTCATGTAAAGCACATCAAGTTCCGGCATGGATTTTTCCAGGTTTTCCCTTTCATCAAACTGCGCGTTCTGTTTTTTAAAGTTGTTTTTAATATATTCAGGGAGAGTCAGCTCTGCAGGCGATATAAATATAAGCTTTATATTTTCATAACGGGCAAGCGCCTTTGCAAGGGAATGTACAGTGCGGCCGAATTTGAGATCCCCGCAAAAACCCACTGTTAAATTGCCTATCTTTCCCAAAAGGCGCTTTATTGTCAGTAAATCCGTAAGGGTTTGGGTTGGATGGTGATGCCCTCCATCCCCTGCATTTATAACAGGTATGGATGAATAACGTGAAGCAAGAAGGGCAGCCCCTTCCTTGGGGTTGCGCATGACTATTGCATCAGCATAACTTGCAGCCATGCGGATTGTATCTGCAAGGCTTTCTCCCTTGGAAGCGGAACTGGATCCCGGTTCTGCAAATCCAAGGCAGCTTCCGCCAAGGCGAAGCATGGCGGCTTCAAAACTAAGTCGGGTTCTTGTGCTTGGCTCAAAGAAAAGAGCGGCAAGAAGTTTCCCCCGGCAGCTTTCCCTTAAATATTTGTCGTTTCTTTCGATATTCTCAGATAACTCAAAAAGACCGTCCATCTCGTCTAAGGAAAAATCTTCAGGTTCAACAAGGGATTTCCCTTTCAACCGAGATAAAACTTGCATTTATCCTCCAAAAAATAATAAGGAAAAAAAATATTTTTAAATCTTTTGCAAATTTCTGTGTACATACTATAATATAGTGTATACAGAATTTGTACATGTGTAAATCATGTCCGGGCAATAAATTTGTCAAAAATAAAAGGACATGAAGGGGGATGTAATGCGTTTTAAAAATCTGGTTTTCCTGGTAATTCTGGCAGTTTTTGCCGGCAATCTTTTTGCCGCAGGCGGAAGGGATGCCAATGTTTCAAGGACGGCAGAAGACCCTTCAGGGTTTACTGATTCAATTGATATTTCCGGAATGAAGCCGGGAAAGCATAATTATTACCTTGAAGCAAGAGACAGAGCAGGCAATATTGCGCTTTCCGGTCCTGAAAATATTTTTATAGATCCGGAATCTGACCTTCCAAGAGTGACAATAATAAGCCCTATGCCCTTTATGAGAGTTCAGGGCAATCTTAATATAGTTGGTATAGCTTTTGATGATGATGCAGTTGCAAAGGTTGAGCTTACAGTAAACCGCGGTACAGACGGCAGAGGCGAGGAAATTGTACGCGTTACAGCCAGCGGAACAGATTACTGGTCATACTTTCTTGACACAACAGATCCTGAAATATGGACAGACGGCAATTATACAATAACTGCCTGGGCTACGGATATAAACGGGCTTTCAGGCATTTCTGACGATTTTCATGTGAGACAGCACAAAAAACATACAGTTTTTTGGCGGCTGGATCGCAAAAAACCAGAAACAATTGTTACAAGCCATGAAGCAGGCGCGCTTGTTTCCGGAAATATACGCTTAAGAGGTACTGTAAACGACGGCAACGGGATAAATTCTTTTACTTATTCGCTTGACGGAGGGAACAGATATCTTGTTTCGCGTCCCAATCTTGACAGAAGGACAGGTGAAAATACCTGGGAAATAAATATTAATACAAGGCAGCTTGAAGACGGCCCCAATGTTATCTGGTTCCAGGCAAGAGACGGAACAGGTTCAATTGGAACTGGGGCTCATCTTTTATTTGTAAACAATACAGGCCCGGAAGTGAAAATTGTTTATCCGCAGGCAAGTGATTCTGTCAACGGCATTTTATCCATTGCAGGTTATGCACAGCATCCTGTCGGGCTTAGATCCGTAAGATGGAGGGCAGGGAATATAGCAAGCGGAGAGTTTGAGCTGCTGCCCGGCAACCACTGGTGGTCTACGGAAATCGATCTTAGAAATCAGAGAATAAGCAGCATAGACATTGAAATACGCGCAGAAGATGTTTCGGGTAACGTAACTTTTGCAAGGCAGAGGTACAGGGTGGATCCGGCAAGGGATCTGCCTGTGGTAACTCTTATTGAGCCTGCTGCAGGAGTTCTAAGTAATCCGCTGGGTCTTGTTGTCAGGGGAAATGCAAGCGATGATGACGGCGTTGAATCAATTTTTTATTCATTAAACGGCGCTGAGCCTGTAGAGATTCCCTGCACAGGATATTTTCAGTTTGTTATTCCTACTCCTGCGGAAGGAACTCACAATCTTGAAGTTTGGGCAAAAGATATAACAGGCGTTATAGGCAATAAGGTTCTTGTAAGGGGCCTTGTAGTTCCGCCTTCACTCTTGCAGCCGGGAATTGCCTCCATTACAACAGGAGCCGCTAGAACATTAAAAACAGACAGTTTTTATACAGGAATGACAGTAAGATATGTACCGATCATTAACCCAAGAACAGGGGCTACAGAAGGCATGGAAAGAATGACAATGCAGCTTGCGTACAGGGCCTCAGTTGCTCCTGCATCAGCTTCAATTTCATTTAACGAGCAAACGCCTGTTCCTGTAAGGCTTGCAGGTACAAGGGACATATTTACAGCGACAGTTTCTGTACCAGATAACCTTCCGGACGGCATAAACAGGATAAGGCTTACAGCAACAGACAGACAGGGACGTCAGGTCATTTTTGATGAATATATATTTATAAGCAGGCAGACTCCAGAAATAGTGCAAAGCTACAACGAAGAAGGGGAACTTGTTCAAACTATGGTTACTCCCTCAGCCCAATTTACGTTTGAATGGGTTAGAGCCAATTTGCATGAAGACGGGCGTATTATTATTGGCAGTAACGATGAAGTTTTAATGGGAATAAGCTCTGTTCCCCTAACCGGCGTAACAGTATCTGGAACGGGATCGGGTAATGTCAGCGCTGAAATTGACGGGTTCGGACGGGTAATTCTTAGAACATTACAGGAAGGGGAGGCAGGACCTCTTACATTAAGCCTTCGCAGCAGTGATTCAACAAATCAGAGCGCTCCGTTCAGAATTCTTGCGGATTTCGGCCCTTCAATTACTTTACAGAATGTTATAGAACACACCTGGGTAAGAACAAGCGTCCCTGTAAGATTTAATGTTACAGGAAGGACAAGAATCAGCACAGTAGAATATTCACTTGATATGGGATCCACATGGATAAGCTTTGGCGCGGTTGCAAGTGAGTATAACAGAAATATAGATATTACAGAATGTCTTGACGGTTCTGTCAACATATTAATAAGAGCCGCAAGTGAATCGGGCAAAAGCACAATTACAGGTTTGACAGTGCAGAAAGACACAGCTGCGCCGGAAGCCGAGCTTGTAATGCCCATACCTGAGTACAGGGTAAACGGAACAATCCGTATGGCTTTTGCCATTAAGGAAATGGGAGCCTTAAGTACAATTTCGTATAACAGACCCGCAAGGACAGGCGCTCCTGCAATAACAAGAGAAATATTTAACGCAGATTCATGGGAAAAAGATTACAGCCCAAGGTTCATAGAAGTGCTTATGGATTCGCTGGAAATGCCTCTTGATGAAAATATGAGATTTATTTTTACAGACAAGGCCGGCAATACATCGGAGCTTGCATCCTGGCAGTTTATAATAGATCAGGAAATGGATGTTCCTGTTGTACATATTATTCTGCCTTTAGAAGACGAAGTTATAACAACCGATTTTGTTGTATCCGGAGTAATGTATGATGATGACGGAATTAAAAACATTCAATGGAGAATAGACAATAATCCATGGCAGACACTGGAAGCCGAGAATGCGTTTTATATACCGGTATTGCTTTCATCCCTTACAGATAACGAGCATACAGTAACAGTAATAGCAGAAGACATCTACGGCGTAAGAAGCCAGCCTGTAACAAGGACATTCAGGGTATCGCTTGTTGAACCTGCGGCTGCTGTAACATTCCCGCTTGTTGAAACTGTATTAAAAGACGCGATTGAATTAAGGGGAACTGCCTTTGACCGCAACGGAATCCAAATGGTTGAAATATCCGTTGATAACGGAAATACGTTTAATAACGCAAAAGGCAGCTTCGGAACAGCCGCAGAAACAATACAGTGGACATACGATTTTAATACAAGGATATTAAAAGACGGCCCTCATGCGGTATTTATCCGCGTAACGGACAGGTACGATGTAGCTGCAACTTATGCAACAATGATAAACGTAGATAATACGCCTCCGGATGTTGCGCTTGACAGTCCTCTGGACGGCTCAATGACAACAGGTAACATACAGCTTTTAGGAAGAATTTTAGATCCAAATTTGCAGGAAGTAAGCATCCAGTTAAGAGGACTTGACGGACAGCAGGTTTCAGCCGCCTTAAGATCGCGCAATATTGATCCTGCAACAATTATTAGGGAATCAATCAATCTTGCAGGACAGGCGGACGGGCATTATAACATTGCGGTTATTGCAACAGACAAGGCCGGAAACGTTACTCGCATATCGCGTAACTTTGAGCTTGCGCGCCAGACATTCAGAAACTTTATAGAAATACTGTATCCATTGGAAAATGAAACAGTAAGCGGCGAGTTTAACATGTACGGCTATGCAGGCGGAGCTGATGAAGCGGGAACTGTAACAATAAGAGTAAACGGAATTGACATAATTACAAACGAAGTGGATTCAACAGGTTATTTCCGGTTTAACCTTAACAGAGAACATCTAAATCCCGGAAACAATGTCATTGTTGTACACAGCAATTTCGGCGGCGGTACTCAGGTACAGTCACGGACATACAATATCGATTACATGGCTTACGGACCCTGGGTCACAATAGACAGCTTTACATTCGGTGATTTTGCATACGACAGACCCTATATTTTCGGCCGCACAGGTTACATTTTAAATGAAGAAGATACAGCTCTGCTTGCGGACAGAAATACAGACAGGGTGACAAGGGCCGAGATACAGTCAAAGGTAATTGACTTTACAGAAATAAGCTTTGACAACGGAAGAAGCTTTATAAAGACAAGCGGCAGACATGGAAGGGATATCGATTACAGATACCGCCTTGAAACAGGGGATATGCCCGAAGGCATGCATTACATAATCATAAGATCTACCATGAAAAACGGCGAAACAGCCATTTCAAGAATGTTAGTTCAGGTAGACAAAACTCCTCCTGTAATCCGGCTTATCTCACCTGAAATGGGCGGAAGGTACAACCAGGAGATTATCTACTCAGCCTCTGCAACAGATGATGTAGAGCTTGTAAGCCTTACATACCATTTAAGGGTAGGCGACAAGGCGATGTACGCAGTTCCAGGATTCCTGCAGGGACTTTATATCGAAGCATCCATTCCGCCCTTCTTAAGACAGGCAATGCCGGAAATAATACCGACTGTTTTTGCAGGCGGCGCAACCTATATGGATGTCGGTCTTGGATTGAGCTTCTTTGATGACAATGTAAAGATTCAGGCGCAATACGGCTTCTTAACCCAGGATCTTTATGAAGCTCTTGGCGGAACAGGCAGAATGAGATACGGAGGCAATGTATACGGCATTAAACTTCTTGCAAACATTTATTCGCTGCCCTTTATATCCATACTTGGCCCCGATTTTGAGTGGCTCTACGCAACATTTGCCCTGGGAGCGAACTTCTCGCTGTTTGAAATAACGCAAAGCGGAGTTTCAACATGGCTTAGCGCTCTCTTGCTACAGGTTGAATTTCCAAGGGTATCAATACCAAAGAGGAGCAATTTACGTACTTTCAGCCTGTTTACAGAGGGACAACTGTGGTTCTCGCCGACAGATATGTCCCAAAACAACACGCCGACGCTTATGCCGAGCGTAATTATGGGATTAAGGTTATATATTTTCTAGTAAAATTACTATATTAGGGTTATAATGGATTTAAGTATTTTTGGAGGATTTGTTATGTCGGAATTATTTAGAGGAAAAAGATTATTAATGGCCGGTGCAGTATTATTACTGGCATTTTCAATGATAATACTTGCTGCCTGTGATGTCGGTTTGGGCTCCAGGGTTAATACCGAGCAGCCGAAGATCGGTATGGGTGACGGTGATAATGTTCCCGGATCATTTTTACAGGGGGAAGATAACCGGATCTGGCTTGATGTCCAACAGGAGTTTGGTCTTACAGATGTGTACATGACTGTATGGTACATGGACAAAAGTACGCCGCCTGAGGATAAAGAGATTAGAATCCCTGCGGAGTTTGATCCGGAAAAAGGTCTTTATTTTGTAGACCTTGATACGTCCGATATGACTGATGGTACAATTCGTACCCAGATAACTGCCATTGACGTTTCCGGCAATGTAACTACAACAACCGACATTATTTATACAATTAAAAACTCTCCTGCACAGGTAGAAATGACAATACCAAAATTAAGAGGTGAAGATTTTGAAACCTGGGATTTTAATACAACAAATCCAAGTAATCTTCCATTAATTTATGTAAGTAATGACATTATGGGTATTGCAACAGACCTTTACGGAATAGCCGAAGGCTACCCGCAGATAATGATATGGCCTGTGAATGATGACGGATCACCAAGGGGCGGAATAACATTAGCTTCCGATACAGACGGATTATCCAATGAGCATGAATGGGGAACATGGCGGACAATGCTGGACGACAAGGGCCAGGAGCTAAGTCACAGAGATGATGATTTATTTAAATTAAAAGCTGTAATGTTCCGCTGGTCTACATTAAGCCTTGTACAGGACGGAAATACCTACAGGCTGCGCAATGCAGCAGACGGCGGAATAAGGTATCCTGAAGATTACTTTGATGTTGGAAGGTACCATTTTAAAGTCCGTGTAAAAGATCTTTTTGGAGTTACAAATATTTATCCCTACAGAATAGACGCTCCTCCTTCAGATGATCCTCATCCAAATCAATTTATGGCAATCCAGCTTGCGGAAACTGCAAACCCTATTGTTTCCTGGGGTACGGTTGAAAGGTTTTATAACCGCAGTGAACCGCTTGTAAGAGACGTTACAATAAATGCCAAAAACGGCGTTTTTCCGGAGCGTGTTTTTGCAAGGATTACAAATTCATTTTCTGTTAATTTTAATTCTTTGATTGATAATCAATATGTAGAAAGAATGACCGGAACCGATGAATCAGCTATTTACAGGATATTTATACCCGCAGATGTTGTGGAAGAGCAGTTGAATGAGCTTTCACCTCCTGTATCAGGTTCTACCGAAAATACCATGCTGCATATAAGAGCCGAAGACAAACAGGGCAACATTACAGTTGCAAGTATTCCTTTTATCCTTGATATTGACAAACCGGATATTGAATTTATTAATCCACTGGGGCTTGAGACTTATCTTGTAGAAACCAATGACAGAAACGGATTAACAAGTACATTCAGATTCCAGGGAACCACATCTGATAACCAGAGAGTTGCAAAGATGTATTATGCCCTTGGTAAAAAAGAAATAAATAATCCTTCCCTTGGAGATGCCTGGAACGATAATACAGGCTGGACAGACACAGCCCTTGATACAACCTCCCCAAGACAGGAACATAATCCATTGGATCTGACAGGCGGAGACGGAATACGCGTAAGATGGCTTGGCTCTCTTAATAACTGGAGATGGGAATTTGTTGACCTTGCGGATTTATACCTTGCTTCAGGGCAGGCTACTCTTCCAAATGAAGAGAATCCGCAGGGCGGAAATGACTTTTTGGAATATAATCCAACATTTGGACATAATATCTGGCATTTGCCGATTAAATTCAAAATAGTGGATTTTGCAAATAATGTCAAAATTATAGAAGTAAAAGTAGTTATAGACCCTGATAAAGACAGACCGGAAGTAACTATAAATTCTCCTACCAATGATGAAACAGTCGGCGGGGAGGTTCGTGTTAACGGAACAGCTACAGACAATGAAATTGTTTTTGACGTGCAAATCAGGGTAACAGCCCAGACAAATGAACAAATTGTAGCAGGCAGCCCGGGAACATGGCTGGTTACGCATAGTAATTTATATGATGAAGGTGATGCTGATTATGGATTTGTTCCCGCGACAATGATAGGCGGAGGAAGCTCTGTAAACTGGTTCTACACGCTTAATCAGGACGGCGCTTTAACTCCTCCGATGGGACTTTTAAGAAATGTAAAAATAGAAGTCCGCGCAAGGGATGCATCCATTTATTCACCCTTTACACCAAAGCCAATATTTCCAAACCATATTGTGGAAGAGATTTATGTTAATTTTTCCGCTACGGTTCCTATTATAGATCAGGTAAGAATAATTAACACATCTCCTTCTTCATCAATTAATAATACAACACCAGGAGATCCCTACCTTATGGGAGCAATGGTATCCGGGGATCTTGTTTTAAGAGCAAGATTATCTGCAATCGCAGGAATAGCGAGCATAAAATACCGCGGTGAAAATTATCAGGGCTTTAGTAATGATCTAAGGTCTGCAAACTTTAATAATTCAGAGCCCTATACGCCATGGGTACAAAAAATGACTGCTGAAGGAGAAGAATATTACATCTACATACCTCTTAATACAAATGCGCCGGATGGATTATGGAACGGAAGGTATTTCAATCGCGCGGGAACATATAATATTGACATTCAGGTAGTTGATGATACTTCTCCTCTGCCGTTTACATCGCAGATGACAATAGCGCTGCAGATAGACAATTATTACCCGGGAGCTAATTTCAGGGGAAACAGGAATGCAGTTGGAAACCAGTATTCAATTTGGGGTAATGCCTGGGATACAGGGGACTCAAGTATTCATGTTTATGAAGTAGATAAAGTTGTTGTATATTTCTCCAAACCTAATGGAGACACAATAGGAACTGTACCGCTTGATATAGGCTCAAGAGTTAATCTTGACGGTTCATCTTCAGGCAATGACGATAACTGGACTACACAGCAGGTAAGAATCCGCCGTGAAAGTACGGATTCATCCGTTACATCACAGGGAGAAATTGTTACTCTGCCTTATTTCCCGAAATTCACGGAAATAGGCACTACAAGAACCTATCTTGCGAATAATGCAGGCTATGTAATTAATGCCGCCGGAGGCACAGTCGGTACAATGCAATCTTTTTCGGGGGTGCCGAATAAGGTATGGTCTATACAGGTTAATACATTATCATTACCGCCAGGACCCATATACGTTAATTATGTTGTATTTGATACTGCAGGAAACGCTTCCTATTACAGAGAAGAAATATACATTGCAAATAACAAACCTGTAATTTCCAATATACGGCTTGGAACCGATATTAACCGTGACGGAGTAATAAGGAACACACCTTTGGTTCCGTCAACACATGAGTATTTTGTATATAATCCTGATACTGCCGCTTTCAGAGCAAGGAATAACCTGTTTAATATACAGTTTGATATTGCAGGCGGAAACGGTCAAAAGCACTACAGGATTGACTATGTAAGACCTGAAAACGGAATTGTTAACCCGATAGTTGGATATTTTTCCGATCTTGATCTTCCTTCTGTATCAATTGTAAAGGGACAGGTTTATACAATTAATCACATGGGTTCAATTACGGTTGATGAATGGATTGACTTGGGAGTAATTGGAGGCCCTTCAAACAATAACTATAATAATATTACCTTTGTCGCAAAGAGCAACTATACAGGTTCAAATCATGCAAGGGTAATAAGGTATAATTACGGCGGAACAGAAGGAAGCGCCAATACCCAGTTGTCGGGAAATAATATCGGAACCGGCAATAATATTGACAATTATACACCAACTCATCCTTTTACAAGCAGTAATTTCAGCGCAGGCCGTATTCCGGATTCTGTAAAAAATGCTGCAGGGGATGTAACAGAATCGAAAAACAGGTTCTTTATTATTAAAGTATTTGACTCAACTGTAGCGGGAGCGGAAAATGATTCTCTTTCGGATGCTTTAGTTATTGCGGTTGATATTGATAATCAGGACACAAAAAAACCTGATATATATATTGAACCCTTCTACTGGAATGGTGATACTGACAATTCGCTGTACGAGAATAAAAGAGATAACGGGCATATTGAACTTGAAAATGATTTACCTGCTTCCTTTAATGAAACTTCCGGTATAAATGATCGTGATCCAAAGGTATCAGGCAAGGTAAGTTTCACAGGAACTGCCTCTGACAACAACACTATAGGAGCTATTTATTTCAGGATTAATAATCATGTTAACGATTCTGTAAATACAATTACAGAGCATGGAGCATCTTATTACAGAGCGGCCGTTTACAATAACGGAACATGGACTCCTGTGAACAGATTTACAGAAAACGGCTGGAAATTCGAGATTGTTCCAGGAAGTGAAAAGCTCAATTTGGACGGACATTCTATTGACTGGAAACTGGATTTCGATTCAAGTTTCATAACAGGTATAGTAGCTGCCGATAATATTTTCAGTATTATTGCGGTAGATACATCAGATAACAGATCTATTACAAGGGATCCTTCTACCTGGACAGATAATCTGCAAACAACTGGTGCAGCTGAAACCGAACATTACAGATTTGATGTTGTTCCCTACATTACAGTATTGGAAACACCATTAAGTGATGCATTCAGGAGCGTTCCTTCAACCTTTAACCGCTCGGCTCTGGGCTGGTATCCTGTACGTGAAGGCGATGAGATAATAATTAAGGGCTTTAATATTGGCTGCGAAGATGATTCAGCTTCAACAGTTGTAACGCTAAATAATGATGTTGAGCTTGAAATTACATCTTATTCAAAATCCGAAATAAGGGGTAATATAGATGATGCATCAACATCCGGAGCTTTATTATTGACAGTAACGCCAGAAGGCGGAACCGGGATTGAATCAATTAACAACAAGAATAATGATGGTGTTGATTATAATAAAGAGCCTAATGGTCAAAACAACAATGAGTTAAACGATAACCGCTATCTTTATGTATGGAGTGTAGGCTCATTATTCACACCGGCTAATGCGGCTCATATGCCGGAACATCCCTTTATGCGCATGAGTAATACAGGACGCCGTTTGATAACTTACGGCACTTATGCAACAAACGGAAGGTTAAGACTCTTAAATAACCATGCTGCATTTAATCAAGCTGTTGCTGGTGGAGTCCATATTGATGTTGATAATACAATAAACAGATATCTTAATTTGGGTCTTGCTGTAGATTCTGAAAATGACTGGTTTATAGCATCTTCAAATATGACTGCCAATCAGGCAAACTGGTCTATGTTACATGCAAGAGCTGCTACAGGCAATGCAGGAGCTCAAAATACCGGTACTAATAAAAGCCGTATTATTAGCCTTGGATCAGCTACTGCTCAGACGACAAATCGTGTAAGGATACCGCGGCTTCATGCACGTAACATAGATGCTTCAGCCAGGACTTCAATGATTGTAATGAGTTACGGTGACGATGCTTCTGCAGGATATCCTATTCATCTGCACTATGGCACTGTTACAGGCGGAGATACAGCAGCATTTAGCGGTAACTTTACTGCTGCAGGCGGGGCTGGAGCTTCTACCATACAGGCAGTAACGAGCGCTAATTCTACTTATAGAGGCAGTATGTATACAGCTTCGGCAAGCCTTACAAATGGCGTACCTGTTATTGCATGGTATGACAGAGAAAGACAGAGTTTAATATTTTCGTACGGCAATGTTCCTGAACAACCGGCCGCAATTCCCGCCGCTGCAAGTATGGAGTATATTTATAATGCTACTGCTCATGGACTTCCGGTTGGGACAACTAGAGATAATATGGTTTTTGTTAGGGCTCCAGGAGATGATATTACTTCGGCAGGTTTGAGAAATGTGACAAAAGCTCCTAATGCAAACAGTTTTACTATTATGGAGCTTCCGGCTGTGGCAAATAATCAGGGGCAGGATGCAGGAGCAACCATAGTAGTTAACAGGGCAATTCCTGTTACTGCCGCACTTAATGTTCTTGGTGCAGGCGGTGTTGGAAATAATCAACGTAATGGTATGCCTGGTAATTATACAGGCAGTCCAGTAGTATTTACACTTCCTGCAAACCATGGGCTTAGGCTTGGTGATAGGGTTGATATAATAAATGGAGCGACTGTAGCAAGAGATGCATATGTTGTCTGGCTTGGTATTCCTGTTCAGGGTAATGCAAATCAGGTTGTATTTAAACAGGACAATGGGAATTTTGCTGCGGCTGATACAGGGACATTGGTACCAGGTTTCCCAACAGGAACTGCAAATGCAAATATGTATGTTGTCCTTAAAAGCAGAGCAGCAAATACAATAACAGTTGGTTCAGTGCAAACAGCTACAGTTGCAGGTGGTGTACTTCAGACAACCGGTAGAAGCGGTATTACTTATACAAATGGTACAGGTACTGCAAATGTTGGTCAAGATTTAGCAAACAATACAAGAACTTTTACACTTTCAGCGAATCATGGACTTGCTCTTGGAGATTCGGTTGAACTTATTTACAATGGTACTACTTATAATCTTGTTGTAGGCTGGAGAGGTTCTGCGCAAAATACAAATGGAAATAATGTCGCATTTAAGACATCTGCTAATAATGTAGCTAACTGGTTTAACACTGTTCCTGCAGCAACTGCAGGTAACCTTGTAACTATTACAAAGATTAATAATCCTGTTGGTACTATTGAAAATGCGACAAGAACAAATGGTGACAGGTATTATACAGCAGTTGGTCATGGACTGGTTGATAATCAAATAGTAAGTGTGAATGGGTCTAATTATAATGTAACTCAAATACAGGCTAATAATAATACCTTTAAACTTGCAAGTTCAGGTTCAGTTGTTGATTTGGGTGCGGGAAATATAACTATAACACTCACATCAAATCCAAATATTGTTACTACAGATATTGATACATGGCAGGGTAATGCTGAAGAAATTAAAACAGGCGCCGGAGCTCATATAGACATGGCTTTAGATCCCGGCAATAATATCCATCTTGCCTACTACGATGTGTTTAACGGAGGTCTTTACTACACTTACATTCCTTTTGCATATCCCATTCCCAATACAGCAGCAAGCAAAACAGTAAAAATAGATACATATCTTTCTGCTGGAACAAAGATAATGATTAACGTAAGGGATGAGACAAGGGGAGGCCAGACAAGATATGTGCCGTATATTTCCTACTTCCACGCTTCTTTTGCCGAAACAAGAAACGCGATAAGAGTTGCATGGCCGGTGAACGCGATTAACTCTGTATCTGATGTATTAGAAGGCACAGACGGTAGTGACCGCTTTACAGGACACTGGGAAGTAATGACAGTTCCTGCAAGAAATATGCCTTTATCAGATACATTTGTCTGTAACGGTGTTCCAAGATATGCAGGTGATTGGGTAGCGCTAACAGGCGCAGACGCATTAGGCGGCTATTTTATAGGTGCAGAAGATACCGGCGCTAACAGGCGTATTAACAGAACAGTATTAGTCAGCTATATGACAGAATCCCGTTATGAAGGCGCAGTGTTAAAAAGAGATATCTGGCTTGGGCCGTAATACAGCCTGCTAATAACAAATTACCCTGTATCCTGATAAAGCAGGATACAGGCTTAAAAAGAGAGGGCAAGTAGCAAGCCTTGTTTTAAAAGGTTTGCGAAAGCCCTTTAATTTTTTTTGGAACTCAAGAAAATAATAATTGAAACAGATTAAGATAATAATTGACATTAAATTTATATAACATTATAAATAAATGAAGGAGTTAAAGTGAATACAGTTACTTTGTCAAATGAAAACAAAATAGCTTTTTCAGAAGAAATTTGTAATATGATTGGGTTAAAAGCAGGTACATCATTTGAAGTTATTTTGTATAAAAACAGAATAGAATTAATTCCAATAAATTCAATAAAAAAATTAAAAGGATTATTTAATGGAATTAATACGGACATATTTAGGGATGAAGACAGATTATAAATATCATTGATTCATCATTTGATTACGATATATGAAGTATTTAAAAAATTGATACATGAAAAAAATGAAGATGATGCTTTGTATGCCATTCCCGGCAAATTCGTCTCAGCATAATTCACAGTACTCCAAATGTGGATTTAGAATTGATCTAACCATTTTAGGCAGGATAACCGAATCAATTCCAGTTGCTTCAGTATATCTCATACTGTATCAAATGTCAACTTCTGGGAAAGTGTAACTTTTAGTGTAACTCGGGCATAACGTAACCGTAACATAAACCCCATCTACCGCTAAGGATGGAACTACAATAAACTTCCAAAAAACAATATTTTGGAGGAAAAAAAATGCGTTACAGCAGAGAAGAAAGAACGATGTTTCTAGAGGA
>Ga0123356_10001257_pt1 | contig 28049 bp, 26 predicted proteins | sample TergutEmb28metaG_2_FD_92546 | JGI IMG/M metagenome (GOLD analysis project Ga0123356, IMG submission 92546) | Embiratermes neotenicus P3 segment gut microbial communities from Petit-Saut dam, French Guiana - Emb289 P3 | ecosystem: Host-associated > Arthropoda: Insects > Digestive system > Gut ...
AAAAATAAGAACCTTTTCATCTTTTTTCAGATAAGACAGTGAGCTTTTTATCGAAGCGACATCAAGAGCTGACCTGTCAACACAAATCATTCCCAGCTTCCAAAGTATGGATGAAATGACAGGAATCCTAAAAACCTCAACCTTTGCCATGACATGTATCTGAGTATCAATTCCAAATGCAAGCGCTATCAAAAAAGGATCGATTGCCGCCGAATGGTTGGCACAAACGAGGGCAGCTCCCTTTACAATATTTTCTCTGCCAAAAACTTTTATAGGTCGAAACAATCGAACGACAGGACCTGCCACGCGAAAACAGCCCCTGTAAAACTTCTTACTTTCTTTTGGGTTCATATGCCAAATCTCTCCGAAATCAGCTCACAAAGAGCATCAAAGCTTTGATCTAAGTTAAGCTCCGTTGTGTCAAGTAAAACTGCGTCGCTTGCCATCTTTAAAGGTGCAATTTCCCTTTCAGAGTCGTTTTTGTCACGTGTACACATATCGCTGTGCACCTCATCGTGTGTTGTTTTAATGCCCTTTTCGCTGAGCTCAATAAAACGTCTTTTGGAGCGAACCTGTGCGTCTGCCGTTATAAAAACCTTGAGCCCTGCATTTGGCAAAACAACAGTGCCTATATCCCGCCCGTCCATAACAACACTGTACCTTGTTGCCATGTCCTGCTGCATAAAGAGCAAAAACGACCTGACAGGCGGCATAGCTGAAACATCCGATGCGTACGTTGATATTTGCGGCTGCCTTATATCCTCCGTGACATCCTCGCCACAAAGAATCATTTTTTGTGTACCTGTATCATCGTATTTTATATCAAGCTTAATATCCGGCAAAAGCTCTGTAACACTCTCTGAGTCTTTTGAATCAACACCTCGGCGAAACGCATACAGACCAATACATCTGTACAGAGCACCTGTATCAACATAAATAAGACCAAAATGCTTTGCAGCTCTTTTTGCCAGTGTGCTCTTACCCGCCCCTGCAGGACCATCAAGGGCGACAGAGATTTTATTATCAGATTTGCTCATATACTCCATACTCTTCCCAAATTCGCTCCAGACGTTCAAAGTTTTCGTACAAATCACCCGGTGCTTTCTCACTGACAGCGACCACCAGAGCATTTACAAGGCTCAGTGGCGCAACCAGGGTGTCAAGAAATGAAATCATATCGCTTCGTGCACACAGCGATATATCGGCAAGCTCAGTCAGCGGCGAAGCGAGGCCATCGGTAATTGCAATTATTTTTGCTCCGACAGTACGTGAATACTGCATTGTTTTGATTGTACGCCGGGAATATCTCGGGAAGCTGATTGCAATGAGTAAATCACCCTCCGATAGTCTGACAATCTGTTCAAAAACCTCACTATCAGGGCTCTCGCTGATAACACGTGAGTTATTAAACAGTAAATCAAAGTAAAAACCCATAAATTTCGCCAAAAACGACGAGGAGCGCAAGCCAAGTATATATATGTTTCGCGCCTTGCAGATAACGTCGACCGCTTTTGCAAAATCATCGCTGTCCGTTTGCTCCATAGTCTGCCTTATCTGCTCTATATCAGAAGACAAAACATGCCTCAAAATATCACCGGTTCCTAATCTGTCCTTTGCTACCCTGATTCTCTGAACAGATGTAAGCTTGCCGCGCATGGCATCTTGAAGTGCTCTTCGCATCTCAGGATAGCCGTCATATCCAAGCTCCATAGCAAACCTTACAACAGTTGACTCACTGACATCAGTAAACCTTGCAAGGCGCACAGCTGTCATAAATGCCGCTTTATCATAATAGTCAAGTATATAACCTGCAATTTTTTTGTGTGACTTCGACATCCCCGGTATAGCCGACTCAATTATTGACAGCACATCTTTATCCAAGTAACTGTACCTCTTTGTTGTCCAAATACCGCCATTTTCCTGTCTCGAGAGCTCCTAAGGTCACCTGTGCAATTGATATACGCTTCAAACCAAGAACCCTGAGTCCACACACCGTACACATTTTTCGTACCTGCCGGTTACGCCCCTCAAAAACACCGATTTTTATAACTCCACCCGTTTGCGTCTGCGAAACAACCTTAACACTTGCTGCTTTGACAGTGACAGTTTTGCTATTGTCATCTTGCAGTATAATAACAGGCTCACCCAGGAGCTTTTCTGCCGCTAAAACATCTCCAACGACACTGACCTGATACATTTTAATTTTACTATATGACGGATGTGCAACCTTGTTCGCAAAATCACCGTCGTTTGTAAATAAGAGCATCCCCTCCGAGCTCATATCGAGCCGCCCGACAGGATAAACACTTACCGGAACATCCGTAAGAAGCTCCATAACAGTTTTGCGGCCTCTGTCGTCACTTTTAGTAGTAAGAAATCCGCGGGGCTTGTTTAGCATTATATAAACAAACTGCTCTCCGTCTTCTCTTTTTTTTAAAGGCACTCCGTCAACCTCTATCAGATCAATGGTTTCATCAGCGCTCTCACCGAGAGTCGCAACAGCTCCGTTTATACTTACGCGACCGTCTCTAATCATGTCCTCTGCTGCTCTGCGCGAAGCTATCCCATGAGCTGAGAGTATCTTTTGAAGTCTCGGCATCAGTTAAAATCGTCGTCCTTGTCTTTGTTTATAAAATCGCCGATTTTATCTATCATATCGGGCACAGCATCAATTATACGGTCGACAGTTGATGAAGGCGGTGTTGGAGGTGATATATAAATCATCTCAACACTTTCTCCCATGACTGCCAAAAAAGCAACCGGAGCAACTGTAACACCCGCGCCTGTTCCCCCGCCATAGCCGCTTTTTTCCTGCTTTTGCGAAAAGTCAGTACCCCCGCCGACAAAACCGAATGTCACCTTTGAGACAGGAATCAGCATCATGCCGTCAGGTGTTGTGATTGGCTCACCAACTATTGTGTTGGCATCAATCATCTCCCTTATTTTCTGCATCGTGGTTTCCATCAGTCCGCTTATTGGTTGATTTTCCATCTTTATTTATCTCCTTTCCAGAATTTGCATTTGCTGATACTATACTAAAAATTGGCAGTAGTGCAAATAACACATAAAGTGATTCCCAGATTGCGATTGAAATAGTTAGTTTTGCATATATACCCGGCTCATTTGCATTAAAATCGGCCCAGGCATTAAGCTCGCGTTTTTTTATACGAAAATGTCTTTCAAGGATTGGCAGCACCGTGCCAAATACCGCACTTGCCGCGCCAAACTGCAGGGCTGTTTTTGCAGGGTTGTCGCTTGCAGATGTATAATGAATGATAAGAGTTTTTATCAAAAGTTTTCTTTTCAGCCTGCCGAGCATGTTTTTGATAATCTTCAGCATTTCCAAAAACTCGCGCAAACTACCGGGCTTCAGGCTGCTCTTTTTATCTTTATCTTTGACTTTTTTCTTCTTTTTTTTCTTTGGTTTTTTGTCCTTACTGTCATGTACACGGAGCTTTATAAAAGCGAATTTCGACCAGATCTTAAGCCCCTCGCTACTATACTCTATTATAACCCCAACACGCAATAATGCAATTAAAAGGAGCACAGATAATATAATCGCCGTTATTATCATAAATATCACTTTCTATGCTTATTACTCTTTACTCTGCCTCGGTCTTTTCTGCATCTGTTTCTTCACTCTTCGGCTCTTTTTCCTCTGCCTCTGCCTCAGCCTGTGAATGAGACTCCATTTCCGCCTCGCGTGCTTTGAGCTCTAAAATAGCATTTTGGATGCCTTCTTTTTCATCTGAAGCGCCTTCAACATGAGGAAGCTCCGGAAGCTGCTTGAGTGATTCCAAGCCAAATATTCTAAGAAAGTTATGTGTAGTTCTAAAAAGCATCGGGCGCCCAGGTGCCGAGAGTCTGCCGCAGGATTCTATAAGCTCACGTTCCTGCAGAAGCCCTACAGTATATGAGCTGTCAACTCCTCTGACCTGCTCTACATAAGCCTTTGTGACAGGGCCGAAATATGCGATAATTGCAAGCACCTCAAGAGCCGGACCCGATAATTGAGGAGGCTTTCTCGTCTCTAAGGTACGTCTGATGAAATCAGCATATTCCGGTGAAGAGCAAAGCTGCAGCTTGTCTTCGAGCTTTATAAGACGTATGCCGCGCCGCTCAAAGCTATAAGCATCTGCGAGTTTTTTTGATGCTTCGTCTATAACACTTTCTTCAACATCAAGTACACCTGCTATACGGGATATCCTGACAGGCTCACCCGAGACAAAAAGTATTGCTTCTATTGCACTTTCAATATCTTTGTTTTCCATTTCCGGTTCCTTTTAGATTTATTCATCTGCAGAGTCTGCTGTAAAATCAGTAATCTCAGCTTCTCTGCCGTTTCCTGTATAAGACATAGTCAGATTATCGACATCACCTGTAATGAGCACACTACCGACCCTGCAAAGCTCTAATACAGCAACAAGTGTAGCTATAAGCTCTGTGCGGCTTTTGCAGTCATAAAACAGCATGGATGCAGAAACTTCACCACCGCGTTTTAGCTTATCTACAACCTGTGCGATTTTTTCCGATATGGGATATACCATCCGCCCGGGATAAGCCGGCTCTCTTGTGTTGATACTGCTAAACTTGAGATTTTCTTTGCCGACAACCCTATAAATTGCTTCAAGCAGCTCCTCGCTTATATGTACATAATTGTACTCACTATCGGGTGAGTGATATTCGGGAGGTCCTGTCATCATCATACACTCACGGGTATACATCCCCGATAAAGCCTCCGCCGCTTCTTTTATCTGTAGATAAGTATCACCGCGTTGCAGCTGCTCGAGCGAAATAATCAGCTGCTCAAGCTCTGTAACTTCCTCGCCATCAGAGAGCATCATTTTTGTTTTGATATATGTCAGATGAGATGCCATCGCAACAAACTCACTTGCAATATCAAGATTCAGCTCTTCCATTTCGTCGAGATAAGCCAAATACTGGTCCAAAATTGACGAAATGCTGATATCTCTGATCTCAACCTTATCCTTGCTGAGCAGTTGCAATATAAGAGTAAGCGGACCTTCAAAATCAGACATGTCCTCTTTTTCTTTAACTATTCCCGGCAGCTTAAAAACCGGTGATTCCATAAAAATACCAATCCTTATACGAAAATTCCGATTACATTTCCGGAAAAGTCAGCAATACCCATAAATACAAACATTGCAGGGCGCCATACCAAAAAGTCAAAAACATCAAAGTTTAGAAATCTTCCTGAAAACACCAGAAGTAAAAGAAATATCATACCAAAACGTTCATACTTCATTAGTTTATTATACATATCCTCAGGCAGGAGCGAAAAAATTACCTTTGAGCCGTCGAGCGGAGGTATAGGGAGAAGATTAAAAACTGCAAGCATTACATTGAGTAGTGCCATTCTAAAAACTATCAGTGATATTATTGACGGACTTCCATACATACTGTGAAAGATAAAACTTTCAACAGTTTTATATGGTGAAAACAGCAAAAATAAAAACATTACTATAACTGCAAGAATTAAGTTGGATAACGGGCCTGCGATTGCTGTGATTGCCATGTATCCTTTCGGATGCTTAAAGTTTCTCATGTTTACCGGAACAGGCTTTGCCCACCCGAATCCGACAAGTAAAATCATCAAAAGACCGACAATGTCAATATGCTTTATAGGATTAAAAGTCAGCCTACCCATTTTCTTTGCTGTATCATCACCAAGCTTGTATGCAGTGAAGCCGTGAGCAAGCTCATGTATTGTGATACAGATAAGTGCGGGAATAGCAACTATCAGTGCATCTTTTAGAAAATCAAAGCTAAAGAATCTTGAAAATATGTCCAATTAATTCATCCTTACCGGTTCCGTCTGCTGCAGAAAACTTTAATACTATTGTTTTTTCATCTAAATCAAGAGTTTCTCTGATAAGCTGTATATTTGACTCAATTACACTTTTTTTAAGCTTATCAATCTTATTGGCAACTACTATAAGCGGGCATAATGAGCTTTTAAACCACTGAGCCATCAGAATATCATCATTTGTCGGCTTGTGCCTGGAGTCAACTATCATAACTCCAAGTGATATATAGTCAGGTCCTCGAAAAAACTCCTCCATGAGCTTTGACCATCTTTGATACTCTGTTTTTGCAACCCTTGCATAACCGTAACCCGGCAAATCAACAAAGTACAAGCTTTTGTCAATAAGAAAATAGTTAATATGAATTGTTTTTCCCGGTCTGGCACTGACCCGTGCCAGCTGCCGTCTATTTAGCAGCCTGTTAATTACTGAAGACTTGCCGACATTTGATTTGCCTGAGAAAACAATTTGAGGCTTGCCATCACTTAGTATTTCCTTTGAAGTCGCTACAGATTTAACAAACTCTACATTATGAAGATTCATCTTAGTACACCACTTAGTGTTTAATGTTTAATCTTGTAGCTTTGCCTATGCCGGTATCAGAGACCTGATGCTTCTTATCATTACCTGCAACATCAGAAACATCCCGGGTTCCTTTTTTCTTTTGTATGGCTGAAAAATCAAGTGCAATATCCAAGATATCGTCTATGCTCTCTGCAGTTACAAATTTAAGCTGACTTCTGACTGTCTGATCTATATCATCAAGATCAGGCTCGTTTTCCAGCGGCACAATGACAGTCTTGACACCTGCGCGTAGTGCTGCCATCGTTTTTTCCTTTAGTCCGCCTATTCGTAAAATCCTGCCGCGAAGTGTAATCTCACCAGTCATAGCTATGTCTCTGCGGCTTGGCGCGCCGCTGAGAGCAGAAATGGCGGCAATACATACTGTGATACCTGCCGAAGGGCCGTCCTTTGGTATTGCACCTTCCGGGAAATGTATGTGAATATCATGTGTAGTATAAAAATCCGGCTCAATCTGAAGTCTTTCTGCTCTGCTTCTGATATAAGATATCGCTGCTTGAGCGGATTCCTTCATAACATCACCGAGATTACCTGTAAGCTCAAGCTTTCCTGTACCTAATAAAACGTTCACTTCTACATCCAAAATACTGCCACCTGTTGTTGTCCAGGCAAGACCATTGGCAATTCCAACCTCATAACCCTGAGGGACTATCTCAGGTTTATATTTACGCACACCCAGATAATCATCAAGCATTGCCGGTGTGAGCTTCACTCCGTTTATCTCGCCTGCGGCTATTTTTGCTGCGGCTTTTCTGCACACTGCTGCAATCTCGCGTTCCATAATACGCACGCCGGATTCTCTTGTATACGATGAAATAATTTCAAGGACAGCATCATCGGTTATCTGCAGCTGTCTGCCCGAAAGCCCGTGTTTTTTGCGTTGCTTTTGTATTATATGGCGCTTTGCAATCTCCAGCTTCTCAATGTCCGTATAGCTTGTCAGTTCAATAACCTCCATCCTGTCAAGCAGCGGACGCGGGATAGTATCTATAGTGTTTGCTGTTGTAATAAACATAACCTCAGATAAATCATAAGGAATCTCCAAATAATTATCGCGAAACGTTTTATTTTGCTCAGGGTCCAGCGCTTCGAGCAGCGCTGATGCAGGGTCTCCCCTGTGGTCACGGCCGAGCTTGTCTATCTCATCGAGCAGCATAAGGGGATTGCTGCTTCCTGCTTGTTTCAAGGAAGCAATTATCCTGCCGGGCATTGCGCCGATATACGTTTTTCTGTGACCGCGAATCTCAGCCTCGTCGTGCACACCACCAAGTGAAAGCCTTGCAAGCTTTCTGTTAAGTGCCCTTGCAACACTGATTGCTACGGATGTTTTACCGACACCCGGCGGGCCGACCAGACATATAATAGCACCTTTTATCTCAGGCGAAAGCTGCCTGACAGCAAGAAACTCAATAATCCGCTGCTTCACCTTATCAAGACCGAAATGATCGTTATCCAGAATCTTTCTCGCTCTTTCAATGTTGATACGTTCCTTTGTTTTTTTCTTCCACGGAAGCTCAATTATCGTGTCCAGATAGTTTCTTATCACAGAAGACTCAGCTGAGCCGAAGGTTTGCTTTTCAAGCTTGTCAACCTCCCTGAAAATCTTCATTTCTATATCATCCTCAAGGCCGATGTCGGCAACCTGCCTGCGGTACATCTGATGCTCGGTAGCCTCTTCCGAATAGCCGTCACCAAGCTCAGTTTGAATTATTCTAATCTGCTCACGCAGTACATGGTCTCTGTGGTTTCCCTCAAGCTTTGCACGCAGCTTAGTATCAATCTGCCGCTCGATAGAAATAATTTCTATCTCCTGTGATAAAATATCATTAGCAACCTCCAGACGTTTTAAAGGCTCTAAGGTATCGAGTATAAGCTGCTTATTTTCAGGCTTTGTATATATGTTTTGAATTATATAGTCAGCAAGCTTGCCCGGGTCTGTAATTGTAAAGAGGTTTAAAACAGTTTCTTTTGATATTCCCGGCGACACAGCGGCATAAGAATCAAAGAGTCCTATTCCTTTTCTCATCAAAGCTTCAATTTTAATGGTTTTACGTGTGATAAGCTTCTCGCCAATGGGCTCAACCTCTGCTGTATAAAACTTTTTCTCCTCACGGATAGACATGAGCCTTGCACGGCAGCTGCCTTCGACAAGTACCTTCATACCACCGCCGGGAATTTTCAGAACCTGCTTGATATAACAAATCGTTCCAACCTTGTGTAAATCCCGCTGGCTCGGTGTTTCCTTTGTAATGTCTTTCTGTGCAAGCAGAAAAATCTTTCTTTGTGCATTTGATGCTGCATCAAGTGCCCCTGTCGACATAGCACGTTCTACATCAAAGTTGAGCAGCATGTTTGGAAAAACTGTCAGCCCTCTAAGTGCGAGTAAGGGAAGAAATTCAGTTTTTTTTACATTTGACTCATCCATTTTAGTACCTCACTTAGCTTGCGTTTGCTGTGTTTGTGTCTTTTTTGCCTGCGCTCTGCCGGGAAATAAGCGGCAGTGCAGCTTCGGTAATGCACTCTTTGGTTATTGTGACCTTTTTAATGTTCGGGTCTGACGGGATGTCAAACATTATTTGAAGCATGGTTTTTTCCATTATACTGCGAAGTCCCCTTGCTCCAATTTCCATATCTATTGCTTTGTCGGCTATTGCGCCGAGCGCATCATCAGTGATTTCAAGATCAACCTCATCAAAGCCTATAAGCGCTGTATACTGGCGGACCAGTGAGTTTTTCGGTTCTTTCAGGATTCTAATCATATCATCACGTGTCAGTGGACGCAGCGGGGCGATAACAGGCATACGTCCGACAAGCTCAGGGATAAGACCATATTTGAGCAAATCGTGTGACTGCACTTCCTTTAGAGTGTCTCCGATATCCTTTTCTTTTTTTGTCTTAATCTCAGCTCCGAAGCCGATACTTTTTTTATCAAGTCTGTTCTCAATTATCTTGTCTATTCCTTCAAATGCGCCGCCGCATATAAAGAGAATGTTTGTCGTATCAATCGGTATAACCTCCTGATGCGGGTGCTTACGCCCACCCTGTGGCGGAACACTTGCGACAGTACCTTCCAGTATTTTGAGCAGTGCCTGCTGGACACCCTCACCGGAAACGTCGCGTGTTATTGAAGTGTTTTCGCTTTTTCTTGTGATTTTATCAATTTCGTCGATATAGATTATTCCGCGCTCTGCTGCTTCTATGTTAAAATCTGCAGCCTGCAAAAGTCTCAGCAAAATGTTCTCGACATCATCTCCGACATAACCTGCCTCTGTTATTGTGGTAGCATCGGCTATAGCAAAAGGCACCTTAAGTGTTCTTGCCAGTATCTGAGCGAAAAGTGTTTTGCCGCTGCCTGTCGGGCCGATAATGAGGATATTACTTTTTTGAAGCTCTGTTTCATCCTTCAGTCCGAATAAAAGGCGTTTGTAGTGGTTGTATACTGCAACAGAGAGTGTGATTTTTGCATCCTCCTGGCCGATTGCATAATCATCAAGTGTTTCTTTTATCTCCGAGGGTATAGGCAATCTTCCAAAATCTGCTGTCAGCACGGAGTCATCTGACATTCCACCCTTTGTTGCAAACTCGTACTCCATAATGTTCATGCACAATATGACACACTCATTGCAGATATACGATGCTCCCTGACCTGCTATAATGCGCTCTACCTGGTCTTGCCTTTTTCCGCAAAACGTACAGTGAACACCTTTTATGTCGTTAAATATAGCCATTTAGTACCTCTTACTACCTTTTAAATATTACGTTGTCAATAAGTCCGAATTCCTTTGCTTCCTCTGCTGTCATATAATTGTCGCGCTCAGATGCCTCACGGACTACATCAGCTGTTTTCCCTGTGTTCTCGGCAAGGATTTTGTTAAGTGTTTCTTTTGTGCGAAGTATCTTCTCTGCATGGATTTGAATGTCTGTTGCCTGTCCTCTAAATCCGCCTGTCGGCTGGTGTATCATTATCTCTGCATTTGGCAGTGCTATTCTCTTACCCTTGGCACCAGATGAGAGCAAAAACGCACCCATGCTGGCTGCAAGACCAATGCAAATTGTCGAAACGTCACATTTTATGTATTGCATTGTGTCATAAATTGCAAACCCTGAAGAAACCGACCCGCCGGGGCTGTTTATGTAAAATTGGATGTCCTTGTCGGGGTCTTGTGCTTCAAGATAAAGCAGCTGTGCAACAACAAGGCTTGCTGTTGTGTCATTAACTTCCTCGCTTAGAATAACTATACGGTCGTTTAAAAGTCTGGAAAAAATATCATACGAACGCTCACCTCTTGAGGTTTGTTCTACTACATACGGGACTAAACTCATTTTTTTGTCTCCTTCACTTATGCTTTATCTGCATTTTTTGTTGCTTCAGGTTTTTTTGCTGCAGTTGGTTTTTTTGCTGCTGTAGGTTTTTTTGCTGTGTCCTTTTTATCAGCCTCCGGTTTTTTTGTTGTGTCCGGTTTTAAAGCTTTTGCAGAGTCTGTTACAACCTTTATTGCTTTGCGAAGCTTCAAGTCATGCACTATGTCTTTTTTAGGAACTTCATTTTTTATTTTCTCAAGGTCAATTTTATGAAGTCCTGCAGCCTCTTTATACTCTTCCTCTATCTCCTCGTCATTGATTTCAATTTTTTCAAGCTCTGCTATTTTCCCCAGTGCAAGTGATGTTTTGACTTGTTTTTCTGCAGTTGCCTTCATTTTTTCTTTAAACACATCGGGTGTGATACCAAGCATTTTCATATACTGGTCAGGCTGCATACCATATGCCGATATTTGGCGCGAGAATGTATCCATTGACCTTTCCATCTGCTCTTCAATCATTGCCTCGGGTATATCAGCCTCCATCGATTCTATGATTTGCTCCATCAGGATACTTTCAAATGTCTCTTCGATATCTCTTTTTCTGCTCTCTGAGAGCCTTGCTGTGACACTGTCCTTATACTCCTTAAATGTGTCAAACTCGGATACATCCTTTGCAAAGTCATCATCAAGCTCAGGTAGTTGCTTTTCCTTAACTTCGTTTAGTTTAACTTTAAATATAACAGCTTTTCCTGCCAGGTCCTCTTTATAGTTATCCGGGAAAACTAAGTCTATATCGCGCTCCTCGCCTATTTTCAAACCTTCAAGCTTATCTTCAAAGCCCGGTATAAATGTTCCGGAACCAAGCTCAAGGTCATAGTTTTCACCCTTGCCTCCGTCAAAAGCAACGCCGTCAATGAAGCCTTCAAAGTTAATTACTGCAATATCACCGTTTTTACACGGCCTCTCTACAGATTCCATACGCGCATTTCGTTGCCTTACCGTTTCAATCTCATTGTCTATCTCTTTTTTAGGCACTTCAAGCTCTAGCTTTTCTGCGCTCAGGCCTTTATATTTCTTTAAAACAACCTCAGGATGCAAGGCTGCTATAAGAGTAATCTCCGCCCATTTATTGTCATCCTTGAGGTCAATGTCAGAAACCTTCGGATAACCAACAATGTTAAGGTCATTATCCTTTATAGCAAAGCGAAGCACATCCGGCAGCAAGGAGTCGAGCGCATCATTTAAAAATATTGCTACTCCGTACATTTTCTCAATAATCTTACGCGGCGCCTTGCCTTTGCGAAATCCCGGGACTCCTATTCTGTTTCTTGATTTGAGATAGGCTTTGTTAATCGCTGCTTCGAGCTCTTCAGGTGTTACTTCGATTTTTAGCTCAATCTCGTTTTTTTCTTTCTTTTCACTACTGATTAAATTCAAACTTTTCTTCCTCCATCTTATGTTGGGGCATACCGAGACATTGTATCAGAAATACGCAAAGATTGCAAATTATATAGCAAACTCAAAAAGTCGAAAAGTATTACAGGACAAAAGTTTGCCCATCTGAAGTCTTTGCGAGAGCGGACTATGACTTCAGATGGGTAATTTTTGTCTTGTAATAGTTGATTTGCTTACATTTTTAAGTTATATCGCCAAATGTGTATCGGTTGCGGCCGTCAGCTTTGGATTTGTAAAGCATCTCGTCGGCGCGTTGGACAAATGAATCTGTAGTATGATGTTGTGTTACCGTGCCTGAAGTCAGACCAATTGAGAAAGAAACGCAATCCGAGACCTCGCTTGCCTTGTGAGGAATCTTCGCATCACGGATACCCTCGAGCATCTTCTCGGCGACAGCAACAGCACCTGCTTCGTCGGTATTTGGCATGACAGCGACAAACTCTTCACCACCATAACGTGCCACAAAGTCGTCAACACGTAAGACACTGCTTGACAAAACCTCGGCGACTTTAATAAGGCACTCGTCGCCGGCACCGTGTCCGTATGTATCGTTGTACTTTTTGAAGTAATCAACGTCAATCATCATAACACTGAGTGTGCCGCCGGCACGGGAAAGTGAGCTTATAACACGTTTCATGGTTTTATCAAAGAAACGCCTGTTATGAATTCCTGTCAGAGCATCAAAGTAAACCTTAAGATTTTCGTTTTGCAGAGCATGGCGCCTGACGATGTTTGCCATCATAAGGCTTATTGAACGCAAAATCGTGATTTCATCTTCGTTAAGCACCATCTCTTTGTTTATGTTATCGATAGAGAACATACCCCAAAACTGGTTTTCCAAAAACAGCGGAACCATAGTTATTGACTTTGTATTAAGCGGCTTGAGCAGCTCCTGATAGCTTGGCGGCATATTTGAAATAACACCGCTGATGTATTCGCCCTTTTGGAATTTTTCCATCCAGTCAAGCTTGCTGCTGTCCTGTGAAGAAGTTATATACTTTGGTGCCTTAGACCTTGTTTTTGCATAATCACTTACCCAGCTGTATTCACGGACAAACTGAGTAGTATCACTTTCATCAACTCTTCCCTGCCAGAGATGGACATGGTCGACAGACATAGCTGCACCGATCAGCTCCATACCTGAGATCAGCGGAGCTCTGATTTCGTCTGTCTCGTCAATTTCAAGCAGTATAACAGATGCGTGATTAACAGCCTCAAGCAGCTTGTCGCGGTGAGTCATTTCTCTAATCATCGAAGAGAATTGCTTTTCTATTTTGCCGGAAACATAAAACGATACAAATATTGCAATTACAAACAGAACCAAGGTAATCAAAGAGCCTTGCAGAACAAAAGCAAACACTTCACCTGATGCGATATTTGAAGCAATACCAACTAAAAGCATTCCCAATATCTCATCATTAATACCTCTTATCGGATATACCTTGGAGTTAATCCCCTGATTAACAAAGGTCAACTCGCCTTCAAACACACCACCGTCTTTAAGAACATTTTGAATAATCTCGGCTTGTGTTTCCTCAGGCAGGTAATTAAGCGGCGGGACATTCAAGGTTGACGAGATATTTGTCTGATCTGCAAATATTGTTGCTTCAAAATCCTCTGTCAGAGCCCGCAGGAAAATACGGTTATCCAGGTTGATTCCAAGCACAACAACTCCTATAATATCATTATTTTCATTATAAACCGGAGTAGCAGCACTGATAACAAGTGTCTCGCGCTCTCCTCTGACAAGAGAGTTATTTGTCTCGCCTTCCAGAGCTAATTTCATTTGTGGCTTGGTTGAAATGTTCCCGCCCGAATATTCAGGCTCTTGCGGACGGTATAATACATTTCCGTCGCCGTCTGTTATAAAGCCGTAATTAAGCGGAAAGTTCTGACCTTGCGATTTTACTCTGTAATGATTTGAACCTATTACATAATCTGTAATGGCGATAATTGCCTCATTGTCGCCTGTTTCAATAGCAGCTATCAAATCGGCTCTGCCTGCTAGCCTGATAACAGTGTCACGGGCATGTTCTTCTATGTTGGAAAACTCAATTAACATGCCGTCTTTTCTGTTATCGGCTCTTTCGTAGATTGAGCTGTGTACCTTGTCATTATAAGCAAAAATAGATGACAGAAGCACAGACATACCGCAGATAAGTGTTATGCATACCATCGGTATCAGGATTTTCATTTTAACTATGTTCTTTTTCATCTCGCTCCTTTGATCAACAAATGATCAACTAACCAACGTGCTGCTTATACTACTCATCTATCTCAATGTCAATTTTTGGAGATGACACGGGTTCTGTGGGAGGTGCGGTTGTCGGAGCATCTGCAACAGCACGCGCATGCTGACGGAAACGTTGTCTGGACCTTTTAATTTCTTCAAGCGCTGCTGTAAGTGCTTCCTCTGTTCGCTGCATAGAATCATCAACATATTCGTTTGCAGCACGGCGAAGCTCATTTGAAGAGGCCTCGGCATGTGAGAGCATCTCATTACTCTTTGCTCTTGATATCTTTATAATCTGCTGCTCGTCTATAAGCTGTCTTGCCTGCTCTTCGGCTGCGCGCTTGATAGCCTCTGCTTCTCTTTTTGCGTTGTTTATAAAATCAGCTCTTGCATCAAGCAGTCTTTTTGCTTCAGCTATTTCTGTCGGAAACTGGCCTCTAATCTCGTCAAGTATGTCAAGCGCTTTATCTCTTTCTATAACGCATTTCTCGGCACCGAGCGGTACTCCCCACGCCTCCGATATCATAGCATGCAGCATATTTAGCATTTCCGGAATTCTGCTGCTCATTGAAACATCAACCCTTTGCTTTCGATTTTCGAGATAACATCGTCAATAATCTCGTATGGTAAAAAAGTTTTTAGATCATCACCATATTTTGCCATTTCCATTGCCGCTGATGAACTTATATATGTATATTTCTCGCTTGAAGGCATAAATAGTGTTTCGATTTTATTATCAAGCTTCCTGTTGATTAAAGCTATCTGAAACTCTCTGTCAAAGTCAGAAACGGCTCGCAGTCCTTTGATAACAACCTTTGCGTTTTTGTTTTGCATGTAACGTACAAGAAGCTCTTCAGATGACTCGACCTTGACGTTTTTATACCTCACAACCGCCTTTTGTATGAAATTAACTCTCTCATCCTCGCTAAAAAGCGGTTTTTTGTCTGAATTTATCATAACACAAACATATAAAGTATCGAATAATGCTGCACTGCGCCTTATGATATTTAAGTGTCCGAGTGTTATAGGGTCAAACGAGCCGGGATAGACAGCTATACTCATTATTTGTTATTCCCTGCGTGTTATTTTAATCAACGCAACACCCCCGTATTTGTACTGTTTTATTTGTTGATACGGTAGTGTTATTTCCGGTAGATTACTATCTGATTTTACTTCAACAATCATTATACCATTTATATTAAGTTTGTCAAACTCAATAATTTTTAAAACTGCATTGTTTGAAAGCTTTGTATCATATGGGGCATCAACAAAAATTATATCAAACTTCTCTTCATAATCGAGATAACGAAGTGAATCTGTTTTGTATACCGCAGCTTGGTCAGAAAGCTTGCAAATTCTAAGATTTTCGCGTATTAAAGTGACAGCCTCGTTTGACTCGTCAACAAAAGTGGCACTTTGCGCCCCTCTTGACAAAGCCTCAATGCCAAGCTGCCCTGTACCGGCAAACAAATCGAGTACCTTTCTACCCTCAATGTCAAAGGCTATTATAGTAAAAATTGCTTCCTTTACCTTGTCGCTTGTTGGTCTTATATCAGAGCCCTTTGGCTCTTTAAGCTTGCGGCCTTTAGCATTCCCGCTTATTACTCTCATTTTTTATTCCTCCGTTGGGTGATATCTTGTAAATTTTCAACGGCATATGGGTTGTTACTCAGACACTGAGGAGCGGGTTGGTTCCGTGACGAATGTGTATGAGTAATAACCCATATGCTGTTGAATACCTCTTAACTTTCGAGCATAGTTTTAGACCTGAGCTTCCTGTGATATTCTACGGCAAAACGGTGAGTCTCCTCTTGAATAGTGCCGATAAGTGCAAAAACAGCAGGATTTGCAGCAAGACCGATTTCTTCTCCGGCTGCCGAAATCAGTGCGCGAGTTCGATGTTTTTCATCTTTTACCATACCAAAAACAGGAACAAAAACACCCTCTTTGTCGAGCACCTTTCTGACAACCGTTGCATGAGCTGCTCCTCCATCAATAAGCATTAAATCAGGAAGCGGCGAGAACTTATTATCGTCTTTTAAAAATCTTTTAACCCTGCGCGAAACAACCTCTGCCATAGCGGCATAATCATCTTGTTTCTTTTTACCTTTTATCTTAAAGCGCTTGTAGTCCTTCTTACTTGGTTTCCCCTTTAAAAACACAACCAGCGAGCCGACTGTTTCCGATGCTCCTGTATTTGAAATATCATAAGCCTCTATGCGCTCAGGAGTTTTATCCAGCCCGAGTGCTTTTTCGAGCCAAAGATGCGTTTTAAGAACCTTCTCCCAAATAAGTGCATCTGACTCATATACAGCATCCTCTTTAAAAAACTGCTTTTTTGTCAGCAGCTCAACAGCTTTAATACGGTCTCGCAAAATAGCTGCATGTTCGAAATTCAGATTTTTTGATGCCAAATCCATCTCGGCACTCAGTCTTTTTATAAGCTGACCGGTTTTTCCCTGAAAAATATCGATAGCTGATACTACTGCTTCCTTATGAGCTTCAAGAAGCTTTTTATCACGGCAATATCCCGGGCAGTTTCCCATGTCATAATTAAGACAAGGGCGCTGCTTGCCGATTATACTTTTAATATTTTTGCCGCAAGAGGGCAGCTTAAGCGCGCGGCATACCTCAAGCAGTGCCTTTCGTGTTTCCTGTCTCCCGCCATATGGTCCAAGGTATAGCGCGCTGTCTTCTGACTGATTTGATACTATTTTAAAAACTGGATACTCACTTTTTAAGTCAACTCTGATTACAGGATAACCCTTGTCATCGCGAAGCTTGATATTATACTTTGGCATTAGCTCTTTAATCAGCGAGTTTTCCAGAAGCAACGCTTCAAACTCCGAATCAACTACTATAAAATCAAAATCGGCAATCTTTGATATCATCAGCCCCGTTTTTAAATCACCTGCCCGGTTTGAATCATCATAATTAAAATAACTGCTGACACGACTCTTTAGCCTTACAGCCTTCCCGACATAGATGACAGCACCGGTATCATCCTTCATGAGGTAAACACCGGGAAGCTGCGGCAGATTAGTAAGTCTTTCCTTCACTTAATGATAACTCTCCTCTTTACCTTCCTCACGAAGTGACACAAATATTGGAAACTGCAAGCTAAACATACCGGTTTTTTTGTCACTGCTTTCCTCTTTGTACTTAACCTCAATGATCCTGTTTATCAGCTTTTCACGGCACAGCCAAAACTCGTCGCGCTGCTCATCTGACATTCCGGAGCCGACATTTAGTTTATTTCCTTTATAATCAACAACAAAAGCACCAAGCTTGCCGCTTAGCCTGCCTGAGCCTTCCTCTAACGAAATAACCCTTAGATCTACCGTATAAAACCGTTTTACCTTGACAATTCCGTTATGTCTTTTTGTGTAATATTTACTATCACGGTTGAGCATAAGCCCTTCTTTATCAAGGCTCACCATTTTATCGAGATAAAACTCAATCATAGCGCTGTCGCTGCCTGTATATAAAATATCGACAGTTTTTATTGCCTTTAACCCAAGAGCCTTTATCTGGTCATCTTGTTTTTTTATTTCTTCAAGACGCTTTTTATATGATAATAAGCTCTCCCCTTGCCTAAACTCATCTGCCGGCAGAAAATCAAATATCACAAACTGCATGGAGCTTTTATCAGCATCATCACTGCTCAGAAGCCCTGTGCCGATTCTGAAGTTCTCGTTGTCGGAAAGTCCCTCACGGTTCTCTCTGATAAGCTCACCGTCAATAACCATGTTTTGTGCATCCGCAAACAGTTTGTTTATCTCTGCTGTTATGTGCTCCAATCCCGAAAACTCCTTACCCTGACGGCTTACAATCTTACCGTCAATAAATGTCCCCCTGACACCGTTTAACTTCTCGGACAGAGAAAACCATTCATTTTCTTTTAGCGGCGATTTCTCTAAGCTATATGATTGTTGAACCTCCCACTGAGGTATAAATTCACTGCCAAAAGCTTTGTTTACCGACTTTGAGTCGCAGCCGAGCCTTGCACTTTTTGTGATTATCGAAACATAAAAATCCTTCATATCGTTTGGCTGAATATCAAGAAAACCTCTGATATTTGTAATAACCTCATCACTGCCTGTGTTGTTTTGTAAAATGTATTCCATTAAATCGTTAAATGAATCAAAGCTTGCTGTGGGTAGTTTGTCAGTTATTTTTGATACCTTCTTTTCGGATATTCCTGTAATCAGATAAGGGTTTAGCAGATAATTGAGCATTCTTGCAAATTGCTCATCGGTCTTATTTTCTATTAATATGTCCCGTTTGGCTAAGCCGGATGCTGTCGCCATGAGCTGCTCAAAAACTTCCTTAACTTGCATATCGTTCATAATTACTACCTCTTTAATTCTACGTTGATGTTATACTATAGTATTATCCTTGTGCTTCCGAACAATGTATATATGTTTCAATATCCTTCCCTGTCGAGCAGCAGAAATAATCTTTGCCCCGAAATAAAGTAATGTCCGTAATATCCTTTGAATCAATACCGGAGAGTATGCCGGCAATTCCTTTGCCGCTGAGCTTCAGAAAACTCTCCTTGATAGTCCATACCCTGCAAAAATACTCATCGGGCGCTTGGGATGTTTGAAACTCCAAAAACTTATCTTCGGTCAGAACACGTTTTGCAAGGCTTTGCGACACCGGTGTAATATGCTGAACATCAACACCAACTTCATTATCCGACAGCACGCATGCAGCTGCTGTTTTGCAGTGACTAAGGCAAAAGTGAATATGAGGATAATCCTTAAGCTGTGGCTTTCCGTTTTTATTATACACAAACTCCACAGCCTCATCTATACCAAATTCACTCGACAAAGCTTGTCTCAGCAGTAAATATACAACAGCAGATTGTATCTTGCTTTTTACAGTTTTATGCTTTTTTATCTTATCTCTTCTTTGGCTTGAAAGCTGCTTGTCACAGTTTTGCAAAAACTCTTCATCCAGTTTATCAAGCTCATCAAATATATATATCATAAGTTTATTATAGCATAAAGAACATCTTGTGCCATAGTACCTGCTATCTTGTGCCCTAGTACCTGCTATTATTGACACAAATAATCATCTGTGATAGTTTAACAACTATGAAACTCACAGGAGCGCAGATATTAATAAAAGAACTTATCAGGCAAAATGTAGAGGTTATTTTCGGATACCCCGGCGGTTATGTGTTGAGCATTTATGATGAGCTGACACGTCATGAGAAAAAAATCCGTCATATTCTGCCTGCACATGAGCAGGGCGCATCCTTTGCAGCAATCGGTTATGCAGGTGTATCGGGAAAACCCGGTGTTGTTCTGGCAACAAGCGGCCCTGGTGCTACTAACCTTGTGACAGGTATTGCAGCTGCATATTTAGACTCAGTCCCTGTAATTTTTATAACAGGTAATGTGTCTGTTCCGATGCTCGGTCAGGACTCATTTCAGGATATCGACATCGTCGGGTGTACACTCCCGATTGTTAAGCACAGTTATATCGTAAAGGATGTCAGCCGTCTCCAAGGTGTTATTGCAGAAGCATTTTTAATCGCAAATACAGGTCGTAAGGGACCCGTCCACATAGACATTCCAAAAAACGTTCAGCTCGACCTGTGCGATTATAACGACAATCTGACAATTGAAGAAGTACCATCAAAATCAAAGCTTTTAGACAGCGGCGCTCTCGATGATGCTGTGTCACTTATTAAAAAAAGTAAAAAGCCATATATTTATTCGGGCGGCGGTGTCACAGCAACTCAAACAGGCAAGGAGGTTTTATTCCTGTCAAGGATGCTTGGAGCTCCTATAGGAATGAGCCTTATGGGTATAGGCTCTGTCCCGGGCTCATATGAAATGAATCTTGGGATGAGCGGTATGCACGGTGTGTCAGCCTGTGTCGAAGCTATGAGGGAAGCCGATCTTATTATTGCGCTTGGTGTTCGTTTCTCCGACAGAGCAACAGGCAGCGCAGACAAATATGCTGTTAACACCTCTGTAATCCATATTGATATCGACCCCGCCGAAATAGGTAAAAACATCAAGCCTGACATTTCTGTTTGCGGTGATTTAAAGGACATACTTCCGGTTTTGCTTGATAAGGTAAAAAAAGAAAACCTGCAAATAAACAGCAAGTGGCAGGATGAAATTACGGCACTTATAAAAAACGATATAGAAGCGCAAAGCAAAAAAAACCTGTCGGATAAAATAATGACACCCGAGCAAATAATCGGAGCTGTCAGTGATTTTTATGACAAAAGCACAGTAGTCACAACAGATGTAGGGCAGCATCAAATGTGGGTAGCACGCAGCTACAAGTTTGAAGAGCCTCACACACTTATAACTTCCGGAGGACTCGGCGCGATGGGCTTTGGTCTTGGAGCTGCAATCGGAGCTTCTATCGCCAGCGGCAATAAAAGAACCGTTCTTTTTACAGGTGACGGCAGCTTTTTGATGAACTTGTCTGAAATGGCAACAGCCGTTACCCACAAGCTTCCTATAACAATTATACTGATGAATAACCATGCACTCGGAATGGTAAGACAGTTTCAATCAAATCTTTTTAATTGCAATTTTTCTTGCTCCACACTGAGTGACAAAACAGACTTCCCTGCTCTTGCAAAATCATTTGGAGCAGCAGGCATTTATGTCAGCAGTATATCAGAGCTTAAAAATGCTCTTGCAGATGCTCCCTGCGACGGCCCTTTACTTATAGAATGTAATATTGATATCGATGCGGAGGTAGTATGGAAGCAAAGTTTATAGTTGGAATAATCGTTTCAAATCACTTTGGTGTGCTCAACCGCGTTGCAGGACTTTATGCAAAGCGCGGATATAATATTGACAGCCTTGCAGTCGGAGAAACCGAAAACCCTGAATATTCACGTATGACAATAGTATCAACCGGCGATGAATATATGAAGGAGCAGGTTCTTAAACAGCTCAGGAAGCTACACGATGTCAAAATGGTAGTACTGCTTGATAAAGACAGCGCGGTTTCTATCGAGCATATGCTTATAAAGCTGAGGCTCGGCAAGGAAAGCAAAACCACAATCAGCGACCTTATAAACGATTATGGCGGCAATGTTATGGATTTTGGCGAGGATTTTATCACCGCCGAGATATCGGGAGCATCAGAAAAAATAGAGCGGTTTATTGAAGATACAAAAGAAATCGGCATAATCGAAGTATGCCGATCTGGACTGATATCTGTTAAGCAAGGGATTTAATAAAGCTATGGTGTGTGTGGTGCGACTGTAAATATTTCTGCACTGTATGTATTGGTGTTACTCCACAGCAGCCATTCGTTAAACCCTGCATCATAAACAGCCTCTATCTGTGCTCTGACCTCTGCAGGCCCATATGGAATCCAATACCCGTCACGAAGATAGCTCGCCGTGAAATACTGCAAAAACGGTCTTATAACAGCTGTCTCTGTGTTGGGGTTTTCTTCATTAAAGCGGTCAATATGCTGCCTGAAATGCTGAAGAGTATTATACATAACATCATATGGCACTGTATCGGGGTGAGTGTAAAGCCTGCCGTTTATTGTCTGACCGACACCGTTACCCATAACACCGTTTGAGCTGTTTGCAAAGTGTGACGGATAAATCATCGGGCTGATGAAATCCAAGCTGGGCAGCAGGCGCTGGACGTTTTGACCGATAACTCCCGCATCTCTGTCACTAATAGCTGAAATTCCAAAAATATCGGCAGAGGTTCTGACTCCGAGCTTAGCCATCTCGTCACGGATATAAGCAACAAACTCACTTATAACTTGATATCTTGTTGCCTCTTCTGCTGCAGGGCCGTAATTAATAACACCAAGTCTGCCCTCAAGCGGGAAGCGGACATAATCAAGCTGCACTTCCTTAAAACCTATTCTCGCAGCTTCCCTGCAAATCTCTGCTATAAATTCCCAATTGTCTTTGTTATGGGGATTGAGCCATCTTGAGTCGTTATTATCGCGCCAAACCTCACCTGCTGTGGTAAGGATTCCGCTTGTGGGTGAATTTCTCGGATAAATATTATCCTTAAAACACACCACACGTGCGATAGTATAAATACCACGCGAATTTAAGTCAGCTACAGCTTCTGCCAGCGATGCATAATCTGTCGGCCCGTATATGTTATTGTGTTGTGTGTCTGTCAGCTGCGATGACTCAGGTATAAGCTCACTGTCCGACCTGAATGTAACGCGCCCGCCATCCTCCTTAACATCAATAACTATTGCATTAAGGTCTGTTGATTCTATAAGCTCTATACACATTGCAAGAGAATTTGCTACCGGGCGTTCGGGATACCAGATATTATAAAATATCCCCTTTGCCTGAACTGCCGGCGGCATGGGAACTCTCTGCGTGTCTGCATTCGGGTCAGGGGTAGAAGGCGGCGGTGGTGTAAACGGTCCTATTGTTGCTGTTGGTGTCGGCGATGGCTCAGGTTGAGTATACACCCGGCCCGGGCCCTCAGACATACCGTAAGCAAAGAAAATCACTGCTATTACAAAATAGCAGGAAATGAGCACAATAGTAAATATCGGTAATTTTTTTTGCCTGTTTTTAAAGTCAAACATGGAAGTATTTTACCATATTATTGACGACCAGTCAAATTTGTGATAAGTTTCAATTATTAGATTAAAGAAAGAGGTTATAGCTATGAGAAATTCCTTACCAAGAAGCTCAGATGAAACAAGTGTGCTGGAACTTATGGAATTCACTATGGCGGGTGACTCTTTTGGTATCAATGTTGCAAAGGTAACAGAGATTATGCGAAGAGCTCCTGTAACACCTATGTCTCTGTCTCATCCGTGTATTGACGGTGTTTTTAAACCACGCGACAGCCTAATCACCATCATTAATTTACCAAGATATATGGCACTTCCCGAGAGCGAAAACGAATCAACCGATATGTTTATGCTGACAAACTTTGACAATACAAATGCGGCATTTCTTGTACATACTGTAGAGGGTATGCACCGTATCAAATGGAGTGATGTTGAAAGGCCGTCTTCAATAGTTTACGGCAGCGACGACAGTGTTGTTACCGGCACCACAAAAATAGGTAACAAAATCCTCACAATTATTGATTTTGAAAAGGTTTTGTATGACATTAACCCTGAGACAGGTCTTCAGATTTCCGAAGTTCATAGAATGGGTACACGTGAGCAGTGTACAAAGCCTGTTTTAGTTGTCGAGGATTCGGTTTTCCTCCGCAGAATGCTCCTCGAGTCCCTTCATGCTGCAGGCTATAGCAATACCACAGATTTTGACAACGGTCAGGATGCCTGGGATTATCTGCAAAAATGCAAGTCTCAAAGTCTTGAAAACATTACACCGATAGAAAAAAAGGTTTCCATTATCATTACCGACATAGAAATGCCGAGAATGGACGGACACCATTTGACAAAGCTTGTTAAAAATGACGAGGTGCTGCTTAAAGTTCCTGTTATCGTTTTCTCAAGTCTCATAGACGATGCTCAGCAGCAGGCAGGCTTAAATATCGGTGTCAATGCTCATCTGTCAAAACCGCAAATAGGCAAGCTTGTCGACACAATGGATGAATGGATTTTGTAATAACGCAGCTACAATCTATCTACAATCCCTTTTGCATCCAAACCAAACATAACCATAAGCTCCTCTGTCGTAGCCGGGGGAGCTATATTCATGCCGAGATTTATCGGCAAAATTCTGACATCAATCCCCTCACAGGAGGCTTCGAGTGCCAGTTTTGAAGCGACACTTCCGGCAGAAACACACTCTTCGATAACATATATTTTTGCGGCACCGTTTGTAAGCTTTATAAGATCATGAATCAAAACACCGCTTATCTCTGTTAATTTTATAACAGAAGCATCTATCCCCTGTCGAGAAAGCAGCTCAGCCGCCTCAAGTGCATTTTCAGTCAGCCTGCCATATGCAACCAGTGCAATGTCCTTACCCTCTTTGAGCAGCACAGGTAAAAAAGGATCTCCGGCAGAAAGATAACAATTACTCCCGCCGTGAGGGTTAGAGCCTCCTCGCGGATAACGGATGGCGACAGGTCCGTTTGCTTTATAAATTGCATACTCCAGCAGCTGCTCAAGCTCCGATATACACGCAGGGCAAAACACTCTCATATTTGGCATCTGCAGTAAAATGCCTACGTCAAATATTCCCTGATGTGTCTGCCCGTCATCCGCAACAAGACCTGCACGGTCGATTGCAAAAACAACATGCAGATTTGACAGACAGACATCATGGAAAATCATGTCATATGCACGTTGCACAAAGGTTGAATAAAGAGCGCAGACCGGAATCATCCCCTGCTTTGCAAGGCCGCCTGCCATTGTAACTGCGTGTCCCTCCGCTATGCCTACATCAAAAAACTGTTTTGGCAAGGTCTCGGCAAATTCATCAAGCCCTGTCCCCGACTGCATCGCTGCGGTGATTGCACAAATTTTTTCGTCTTTTTCGGCAAGCTTTTGAATTGTTTTTCCAAAAGCAGTTGCAAACGACATTGAAGACATCTGTGTCGGCTCACCGTTTCCCACATTAAAGCACGGCACGCCATGGAAAACCTCAGGCCTTTCCTCGGCAAATCTATAACCCTTGCCTTTAATAGTCTTTAAGTGAATAAGTACCGGTTTTTTCATATCCCTTGCAACCTTAAGCAGTCTGCACATTTCTTTTATGTTGTGCCCGTCGGCAGGCCCGATATATGTAAACCCCATGTTTTCAAACATACTCGACGGTAACAAGGACGACTTAAAACCGGATTTGATTTTTCTGAAGAATTTTGTCACACCTTTTCCCAAAACAGGAATCTTAGCAATAGTTTTTCTGTAAACCTTCTTAAAGGATAGATAATAAGGACGTACCCTCAAGCTTGCCAAATGCTTTGACAAGCCTCCTACATTTGCTGTGATGGACATTTCGTTGTCGTTTAGAATAACAATAATCGGCTCACCACTATGCCCTGCATTAATAAGACCTTCATAAGCAAGACCTCCTGTCAGAGCTCCGTCACCGATAAGTGCAACCACTGTATAATCCTCACCCATAGCTGTTCTTGCACTCGCCATTCCGAGTGCTACAGAAACGGATGTAGAAGCATGCCCGGAAATAAAAGCATCGTGCTCACTCTCGTTTGGGTCGGGAAAACCGGATATGCCGTCCTTACCACGGAGGTTTTCAAAACCTTCACGTCTGCCTGAAAGTATTTTGTGTGTATAGCACTGATGTCCGACATCAAAAATCACTCTATCTCTACTCGTGTCAAATACGTTATGAATAGCTACAGTAATTTCCACAACGCCGAGGTTAGATGCAAGGTGTCCGCCTGTCTTGGAAATGTTCGACACCAGAAAACACCGTAAATCCTCACATAGTTTGTAAAGATCTGCGATGCTCATAGTCTGTATATCATTTGGTGAATTTAGTTTATCTAGTGTATCCATAGGTAATATAACTTTAACACATAGTAATTTAGAAAGCAAGATTACATAAACCGGTATTACACAAATCAAGATTGCTTCTGCAATATTGGTATGATAGTATAAGCAGCAATATATCATTATTTTGTCATTATTCTACTATTGTTTTACACATTAAGGAGCACAAATAACGCATGGATAAACTAGAAAAGAAGTATTCTATTTTAATAGTTGACGATGAAAAATCAAATATTATTGCACTGACAAGCATTTTGAGTTCCACCTACAGAGTGCTTGCTCTTCGTGACTCAAGCGAGACCCTGGCTCTCGCCGAGAAGGAAATACCCGATGTCATTTTGCTCGACATTTTAATGCCTGAGCTTGATGGTTACGAGGTCATAAAACTACTCAAGGAAAGCAAAAAAACATGCGATATTCCCGTCATTTTTATAACAGGACTTGACAGCGCCGAGGCTGAGGAGCTCGGACTTCAAATGGGTGCTGCAGACTACATTACCAAACCCTTCCACTCTGCAATAGTAAAAATGAGAGTACAAAATCAAATTGAGCTCAATCTAAAAGAGGAGCTTCGTATAGCCAAGGAACACGCAGAGCACAGCAGCCGCGCAAAGAGTGAATTTCTTTCACGGATGAGTCATGAAATGCTCACACCTATGAATGCAATTATGGGTATGCTCCAAATCGTAAAAATAAAACCTGAAAAACTAAAAGAGTGCTTAGCTTCTATTGAGTCTTCATCTGAAAGTCTTCTTACTTTGATTAAAGACATTTTAACTGCATCTGAAATGGAATACGGCTCGCTAAAGCCGGTAAATGCACCTTTTTCGCTTGCCAAGGTTCTGAGCAGTGTTCATAGCGAAGCCGAGCATCACGCACTTTTGAGAAACCAATTTATAAATTTCTCATATGATGAGGTAATTCCGGAATCATTAATTGGTGACGAAAAGCTTCTCTACAAGGTTCTTCAGAATCTTCTTGCAAATGCAATAAAGTTCTCACCCGAGCTTGGTGAAATCGTTTTTAAGGCACGGATAGAAAAACGGGATGGAAACTTTATGACAATAAAATTTGTTGTAGCAGACGAAGGAGTCGGCATCTCGCAGGAGCAACAGAAGGATTTATTTAATGTCTTCAATCAGGCAGACGGCAGCTCATCAAGAAAGCAAGGCGGAATAGGTATCGGCCTTGCTCTGTCAAAACGTATTTTAGATATGATGGGTGGAACAATCAGTGTAGAGTCAGAGGTCGGTAAGGGTGCTACATTTACGGTTCTTTATCCAATGGAGATTGACCCCGCGATATAACACAAAAACAACACCCATGTAATTAGGTGCTGTCTAAGTAACTTATTACAGGTGTGTGTCAACTATCGGTTTATTACTGCTATTACTACTTTTGCAACAAATGACAACTCCGGTTTTTAAGAGTTGTCATTTGTTCAACTTTGGCACGCCACCCGTTGTTATATCCGAACAAAAGTTTTCTTCTATCTCTGCGAATGTAACGTTTTTTGCTTCTTCCTTGTTATTGAACATCAACACAAGCCTGTCATCGTAAAGGTAAATTGAGTTTACAAATAAGTCTACTAGTAATTGCCGATGTTCACGCTTAGTTGTATCAATGCCACGAAACTTGTGAAGCCAGAATAATATCTGCTCTTTTGAAAGAAGTGGTGTAACCATTTCTTCTTGCAGTATTTTAATTTCTATATCGCTCTTTGTCAACTCAAGATTGTCAAGTCTTGATTTTGTTGATTGTGTGAGCACTCCTTGCTGTATAGCATTTAGCATATTTTCAATTCCGCGTTCTGCTTCAGCAAGCTGTTTTCGTAGCATAGGTAAAGTAATATTCTCTTTTTTCTGCAGTTCATATATATTATCAGCTATTTTGTCAAGAAGTTCATCATCTGAAATAAGCATAACTGTATGATTTATAACTAAATCTTCAATCCATAATTTTTTGACTGTCTTTTTATTGCATGTGTGAAATTTCTTTGCAGCTGAGCATTTGTAGTAATTATAGACTTTATTAAGCGAACCTCTTCCACTTTCGCCATACATAATCGCTCCGCACAATCCGCAAAATAACTTAGTAGTCAGAATATAATCATCCTCTGCTTTATGACGAGCCGGAGCTTTTCTATTTTTTTCAAGCCTAACTTGTACTTTTTCGAACAACTCCTCAGAAACAATTACAGGAACACCACCGGGTATAACATGATTAGCA